>JAEEGL012488697.1_pt1 | contig 21369 bp, 20 predicted proteins | sample 9134231 | NCBI WGS metagenome assembly JAEEGL01 (sample SAMN16246548, study PRJNA631951) | gut metagenome | biome: gut microbiome; feature: rumen; material: fiber-attached | host: Bos | place: Iran: Karaj | collected 2018-10
AATCAAGCTGATCGGGCCGGACGGTGAGACGCCGCTGAAGAACTATTACTTCGGAACCGGAACGACACAGACCACGACGACGGTGGCTTCCTGGCAGGACTATGAGGCTTCTTTGGCATACGGTTCGACTGTGCCGAGCAAGAGCTTACCGAGTCTCGGCAGTTCTTCCCGCGGAACGACAAGCACCACTTACCAGAACGAATTGTGGAGAAACGGTCTTGAACCGGATGATGAGAAGAACGCAGAGTTCTACCAGACATACTTGAAGCGAGACAAATATGCCACAAGCGCCACCCAATCGGTGTCGTTCAGTTTTACTGTTCCGGCAGAGGATGTTGAAATCAAGATCTACTACAAGTATATCGACTACACGTTGACCATCAACTGCACGAGTACGGAGAGCGGATTCGTGGCACCGTCGCCGGCGTTTACGAAGACGATTCATTTTGGTGAGACGTTCTCGGAAGCGGCACCTACGATAGAAGGGTTTACGGCAACGTCCGTGAGCGGACCGACGACGGTTTCAAACTTTGCTTCCACAAAGATCGTCACGGGCAAGGTCACAGGTACGACCGTCGCGACACGTAACATGACGTATACCGTCACTTACACGAAGAATCAGTATTCGCTGACGATCGACTACGTGTACGATCCAAATGACGAGGATGTTCCGACCGAATTGCGTGGTACGATCGCAGCGCCTGCGTATTCTGTGGCTCTGTACTATGGTGACGAATACTCGGTCGCGTCTCCTGAGATCCCGCCCTATGTGCCGTCACAGGAGGTCGTATCCGGGACAATGCCTGCGGATAACGTGCGCATCACCGTCCTTTACTCGACGGGACTTGACGTTTACAGCGTCGTCGTTTCCTGGGGCGACTTGACGTTCGACTACGATCCCGGCGTATGGGTCCCCGAGACGCACTCGTATCAGGCGGGCACGTCGTCGCTGCAGCCGAGAATTGACGCAGCGACAAGCCAGTACCTGAATAACGTGACGGTGGAGTCAACGCTTGATTCGACGAACAATGTATTCGCGCGGTTTGCCTATACGCCGAAGACCGGCTACGAAGAGTTTACCGGAGCGTTCTACTATGACACAGGGAAGCAGATTCAGTACGACGAGGTTTCATCGGTATTTGTCGTTCCGGGTGGTTCGCAGACCGTTTACCTGTTCCTTGACGGCGAATCGGACGATCCGAACGTGAAACGCGGCGATAACTTTGAAGTAGGTACCTGCACGGTAAGAATCAGCGCATATTAAACGGAGGACTATAAATCATGGAATTGCGAAATTTTACAGTACTTGGCGTGGAGTCAAAGCACACCCTGAAGTTTCAGGAGCGTGAGATCCCGTACCTCACCAAGAAAGAGCTGAAAGAGAAGTATCCGGACCAGGGATATCTTGTCGTCGGCGAGACCAAGAAAAAGGTCAAGAACAAGAAGGTCATCGGCAAGCTTCTCGTTGAAGATGAGTCCTACGACGTCGTTGAGACCGGTACCTACGGCAAACTCCTGAATGCGCGCAAGGGTTACGCGCCTGTCGGCGGCAACAACTACGTTGCCCTCTTAAAAGGCCGGTTCGCGTTCATCCTGCTTCTGGGCCTGCTTCTCGGCGGACTGATCGCGGGCGGCATCCTTCTGGGAACGCTCTTGACGAAACCGCCGGTCGAACCGGAGAATGAGAAGAAAGCCCCGGATCAGTACCTGGAGCCGATCAAGGACGACGATGTGCCGCGTGCGGACAGCGAACCCGGCGGCGGTTCCGTTTCCATGATCTACACGCTGGAAGCGACCATTGAGAGCGGCAGCAACATGGCGACGGTCTACTTCCGGAATCCGCAAGCCTCGAACCACGACGTGGCGCTGGACTTCTACATTCTGTCAGGCGGCGAGCGGGTCCTGCTGGGCAGCACCGGCCTCATTCCTCCCGGAAACGGCATCTCGCAGGTCAACATCGATACGAGCGAGATCGCGCTGAGCCCCGGCAAGTACGTCGGCCTCTACAAGGTGGGCTACTACGATTCCAATACGGGAGAGAAAGCGCTTGTCGGTTCCGAGATCACGGACGTCATGATCACGGTCAAGTGACAAAAACAAAGTTCCGAAAGGGCTTTTACATAGAGAAAAAATAAAAATCATAAAAAGGAAAGAGGAGAAAAGATGAAGAAGATTATGGCATTGATTCTTGCGATCGCGGTTTTTGCGATTGGCAGCGTCAGCGCATTCGCGTCTAACGTTACTCCGACCGGCGACGGTGAGCAGGACGTTAAGGCGAATGTCGTCGACAAGGACGGCAACGACATCGATGATGACGATGAAAAAATCACGAAAGTTTATCACGTTGTCATTTCATGGGAGAGCCTTGAGTTCACGTTCAAGTCTGAGCAGACGGCAGCGGAACTGATCTGGGATTCCACGAACCACAAGTATTCGAATCTGACCGGCGAATGGCAGAACAATACGGGACGGAAGCTCACCATCACGAACCACTCCAACGCAACGGTCGGCTATGCGGCGAACTTCGAAAACGGCACGAAGACCGGTGAGGCCAAACTCGGCGTCACGTCTGCGCTGACCGGAACGGACGGCACGCTCGCATGGGCAGTCGGAACGGCTCCTGAAGACGCTCCGAACTACATTTACACGGTAGCGGTATCCGGTATCCCGTATAAGCTTGAGCCCTTTACGGTGGATACCATCACGGTAACGCTTTCCAAATAATTAAAGGAGGAAAAGAGAGATGAAGAAAGTTTTAGCAATTCTTTTGGCAACGGCGATGGTCCTCTCGCTCAGCGTGGCCGCATTCGCTACCGTACCGAGCACACTGTCCGGAGCGGAATTGGACGGCGATGAGAGCGGTGACGTTATCGTCAACGTCAAAGACAAAAACGGCAACGAGATCACCGGCACGAAGGTCTACAAAGTCACCATCACGTGGGAAGACTTGGTATTCACCTTCAAGGCAGACCAGGAAGCGGATGAGATCTTATGGGATCCGGACACGCACACCTACAACATTACTGGTAAATGGTATGTCGGCGACACCCAGACCAACGAGATCGAGAATGCGGTTAAGCTTGCGAACCATTCCAACGCTGAAGTAACGTATGGATTCAAGTTCGAGAATGCGCTCGAAGCGAGCCCGAAGCTGAGCCAGCTGACGTCCGGTGTTACCGCAGAGCTGACCGGCACGACGGAAGGCACCCTTGCTTCTGCAGAAGGAACGGCTTATGCTGATGCGCCGGCCGCGGCTGTTGACGTCGAAGTCGATGAAGATGCGATCCCGACCAAACTTCAGGAGTTCACGGTTGACACGGTCATCGTTACGCTTACGAAATAATTTATAAGGAGAATAATCATGAAGAAATTAGTAGCGATTTTAACGGCAGTCGTTCTGGCTGCGCTGTTGGTTGTTCCGGCGTTCGCAACGAGCCCCGTAACCTTTGACAGCAGAGAGAATCCGGCAACGTTCCCGGGCGAGCAGGACATCGATGTTAACGTCAACGTGAAGGACGGCGCAGGCGAGACCATCACCACGACGGTTTACTATGTGACCGTTGCATGGGAGAGCCTTGAGTTCACGTTCAAGTTTGATGCTTTGAATGAGAACCTGACCTGGAATCCGGAAACGCATCAGTATTGGGATACGACGACCAATGCGGCTGCAACCGGTACATGGCAGAACAATGACGATCCCGGTCGTTCCATCGTTGTCACGAACCACTCCAATGCAGGCATTGCTTATACGGCGAAGTTCACCAACAATTTGAAGAGCAGCGACGAGCTGAACGGCGTCATCGCAAACATTTACGGTGATGACAGCACGCTTCCGACGGCTGAAGGCACGACGTATGCAGCAGCTCCGAATGCCGGCTATGCGGTCAAAGTGAGCGGCACCCCGACCACGAAGTCAACCTTCAAGGTCGACACCATCACGATCGCGATTTCCGCAAACTGATCGTAACAAACGCACATTTGAGGGAAGAGCTTGTCTCTTCCCTCTGTGCGTTTTATGAGAGGTATTCATCATGACCAAACGCCAGGTATTCATCATTGTTCTCGTAACGCTTGCGTTCGCGGCCGTCTGGGCTGCGGTGATCCTCGTTGCGGTCAACAAAAAGGACGCCGGCAAATTCACGCCGCCGCCGTTTGAAGAGAATGCGGAACTTGGCGTGCCTGAGATCGATGACGGACGGTACAAAATGTTTGACTTCCGAGGCGTCTACTCCGCCGGCCTCATCGGCGAACCCGAAGCGCGCGACGGTATCGTCGACATCTATTTCACTTCCGCTGAAACGAATACGGTTTGGCTGAAGTGCAAGATCCTTACAGAAGACGGGAAACTCCTGGCAGAGACCGGCGTTTTGAAGCCCGGCACCTACGTGAAGTCCGTCACGCTTAATAAAGAGATCAAAAGCGATACGCCGATCAAGTACCGCGTTATTTCATATACCCCCGAAACCTATTACAGCGAAGGTTCCGTCAATATTGCGACAACGCTTCACGTCGTGAAATGACGGCAGCCCCCGCACGCTTCAGGAAGGCCTGACGAAAGCCGGCGTCCTGATCCACTTCGACGACCGGGACATTCCGAAAGAAGTAAGAGACTTGAAGGAAGACGCGGAGAAGATTTGATAGAAAAGCCCCTCGAAAACCAAGTGGTTTCGAGGGGCTGTTTTTCGATGGGCAAATCTTTAGTTGGCCGGTGCGGGCGGTGTGACCGGGTCGATGCCGAGGTCTTTTCGGAGAGCCCGGAGCAGGCGGTGCCGTTCACCGGAATTGGGGCTTGCCAGCACGTGCTGCGCATAATAAATGGTGAAATGATGGACGGGGTCGATCGCGAGATAAGCGCCGGCCGCGCCGCCCCAGCCGAAGTCGGTAAAGCGGCTGCCTTCATGCGGGCAGCGGACGCCGAGTCCGTAGCCGTAGCCCGGGCGCTGCCAGAAGTCCTGCCACTGCACGTCGTTCAGTTCATTGGTTGCCATCCGCGCGGTCGTATCGCGGCCGAGGATCACGTCGCCGACGCGGAGCGCTTCGATAAAGCGGCTGTAATCCTCCACGCAGGAGACGGCGCCCGCGCCGCCGCTCTCGTATTCCGTGCCGAGCCTGTAGGCGCGTTTTTCGCGAAGCCGGTGCGTATTGGCTTTTCCGCAGTTCTCAAAGATCTTTTTTTCAGGATCGTAGCGGTACTGTGCCGCCAGGGTGATGAGTTCCTCCTCCGGCAGGAGCATCGTCGTCCGCGGCATGCCAACGACGTTAAAGATATGCTTTTTCAAATACATGCCGAAGCGTTCGCCGGAAAGCACCTCCACCAGCGCCGCAAGCACGTCGTGGCAGAGGCTGTACTGCCAGTGCTCGCCGGGATCGAAGCTCAGCGGATGCTTCGCAAGGTATTTCATCGTTTCCCGCGTCGGGCAGCGTCCCTCGGTTTCGATATAGGCCTGATCGAGTTCGGGCATTCTGGTATCGTAGGTGAGCCCCGCGGTCATCGTGAACAGATGACGGATCGTGATCTGCCGCTTCGCCGGACGGAGGACGCCGTTCTCCAGCACCTGCATTTCCGCAAATTCCGGCAGATAATCCGCGATCGGATCGTCCAGCTGAAACGCGCCCTTTTCATAAAGCTGCAGCGCGGCGACGACCGTAAAAACCTTGGTCGCGGAATAAATGTTGTAGCGCTCTTTTCCGTTCATCGGGATCTTCCGCTCCCGGTCCGATACGCCGCGGAAGCTCCGATAGACCGGCTCCCCGTCGATGCAGACCAGGATGTCGTTCCCCGGTATGCCCATGTCAATAAAGTGATCCAGAATCTCATTCAGATGTTCAAACATTTTTTCGCTCCTTTGTTTATGATCTCACCTTGATCAGCTTTCAAAACGTCCCTCCGTGATGGGATAAGCATATCAAAAAACAGCCTGTTTTTCAATGCGGAAAATGATAAAAAGGACTTTCCGGAATGCGTTTTCCCCGCGTCAGAGGTCGATGCCTTCAAAGCCCTGAAAGACCGGCTTCCCGGAATAGGTCATCGCCTCCGCTTCATGACGGAGCACGCGGAGCACGCCGAGCGCGAGCGCTTCCTGTTCCATTTCACCGGGATAGACGCTGACCGGCGCGATGAAGCCGCAGCGTTTCTCGATGCCTTCCCGGATGTCGTCGAACCGCATGAGACCGCCGGTCAGGAGAATGCCGTCGACCTTCCCCGAGAGAACGGCGCTCATTTCGCCGATCATCTTGGCGATCTGATAGATCATCGTGTTCCAGACGAGCGCGGCCTTCCGGTCGCCCTGCTCGACCATTCCGTGGATGACGTCCGAATTCGATGTTCCGAAGAAACTGACGAATCCGCCGGAACGGGAGCACATCAGCCGCACTTCGTCGGTCGAATGGGCGTCAATGTAGTCTAAAAGGGGGAGGACCGGTACGGTGCCGATCCGGGTCGGGGTAAATGCGCCTTCGCCGTCCGAGCCCATGTTGCCGTCGACCATCCGGCCGTGGTCGTGGGCGCTGACCGTAATACCGCCGTCGATGTGGGCGACGATGAAATTGCAGTCCTCGTAGCGTTTTCCGAGAGAGCGCGCGTGGTATTCCGCGACGGCCTTCTGGTTCAGCACATGGGAATGCGGGACGCGGTAGACGCCGCGGATGCCGGTCAGTCGGGCGTAATCGCCGTATTCGTCGACGTTGGTCGGATTCAGCGTGTAGGCGGGCTTTCCGTATTCCGTCGCGAACTTATGCGCGAGCATGACGCCGAGTTTTGCGGGGTGTTCGCTGCCGCCGACCGCGGCTTCGGTGTCGCGGTAGAGGCGGTTGTCAATGATCATCACGCCGCCGGGCTGCGTATAGGCGCTGCCGCCGCGCCCCACGAAGACGTCGACGTCCTCCGGCGCGCAGCCTGCCTTTTCGAGTGTCTTCAGGATCACCTGATAACGGAAGGGGATCTGCAAATTGACGTGCGGAAAGCGGAGCAGTTCCGGCGCGTCGTGGAATACGTTTTCCTCAAAAAGGAGCGTTTCGTTCTGATAAAGACTGACCTTGGTCGAGGTCGAGCCCGGATTGATGATCAGCAGCTTGTATTGTATTTCTTCCGACATTTCGTGCCTTCTTTGAATGCAGCAGGATGAGCGGCAGGCTTTTTTCCAAGCCGGCCAAGTCTGTTATACTACAAAACGGCGTGTTTTCATAGCATTCTGCTGAAAAACAAGGAAAAAACGCTTGACTTTAGCACTTTAGCGTGATAGCATAATAAAGTACTTTTGGATCACACGGAGAGGTGTCATGGAAGGGATCGAATCGGTACTGAACAAACGGGAGCGGATCACGCTGTCACTTCGCGCGCTCTACGTCCGGTCCGGCTACGCGCCGTACAGGATGAGCAAGTTCGAGGAATACGACCTCTACGCGGGGAACAAGGACTTCCTCGTGTCGGACCGCGTGATCACGTTTACGGATACGAACGGAAAGCTGATGGCCTTAAAACCGGACGTCACGCTTTCGATCATCAAAAACAGCCCCGACGAGCCGGAGAAGACCCGCCGCGTCTGCTACGACGAGAACGTCTATCGGGTCTCGAAGGGCGCCGACGGCTACCGGGAGATCCCGCAGGCCGGCGTCGAATGCTTCGGCAGGATCGGAGAAGACGAGGTCTTCGAAGTCCTTTCCCTTGCGGTGAAGAGCCTGCGCCTCTTTTCAACAGACGGCGTGCTGGCACTTTCAGACCTTACCCTCCTGGAAAATGCGGTCGCGTCCCTCGGTCTTCCTTCGGACGAGGAAAAGCGGCTGTACCGCGCGGCGGAAGAGAAGAATCTCGAAGAGATCGCGCGGATCGCGGGACCGGATTCCCTGCTGGAAACGCTGCTGAAACTCGGCGGCGGCATTGAAGAAGCGCTGGCCGTTTTGAAAGAGATCCCCGGAAAGACGGACGGATTCTTGAGGATGCTCGAACGGATCGCGAACAGCGAACTGAAGGACGCGGTCCGCTTGGATCTCAGCGTGATCGCGGACACGAGCTATTACGGCGGCATCGTCTTCAAGGGATACGTCAAGGGACTGCCGGAGGCGGTGCTTTCAGGCGGTCAGTACGACCGTCTGATGCGGCGCATGAAGCGGTCTTCCGGCGCGATCGGCTTCGCGGTCTATCTGGATGCCCTGGAGCGGCTCGGCACCGAAAATGCGGCTGCGCCCGGGGAAACGTGGCTCAACGTCGCGCTTCCGAAGGGGCGGCTCGGCGAGCAGGTCTACCGGCGCTTTGCGGCGGCGGGATACGAGTGCCCGTCGATCCTCGAAGAGAACAGGAAGCTCATTTTTGAAAACGCGGAAAAGAAGATCCGCTGTTTCTGGGTCAAGCCGTCGGACGTCGCGATCTACGTCGAACGCGGCGTGGCGGACGTCGGCATCGCGGGGAAGGACATTCTCCTGGAGTATGCGCCGGACGTTTACGAACTGATGGACCTCAAGCTCGGGCAGTGCCGGATGTGCGTCGCGGGGCCGAAGGACTTTCAGGACGACCCGTCGGAAACGATCCGCGTCGCGACGAAGTTCCCGGCGATCGCGCGCGCGTTTTATCAGTCGGAAGGGCGGGACATCGACGTCATCAAATTAAACGGCTCGATCGAACTCGCGCCGATCCTGGGGCTTTCCGACGTGATCGTCGACATCGTGGAGACCGGCACGACGCTCCGCGAGAACGATCTGACCGTCATTCAGGAGATCGTGCCGATCAGCGCGCGGCTGATCGCGAATAAGGCGGCCGCGAAGTACAAGGGTGAAATGATCGAGGCACTGGTAAAAGGCCTTAAGGATAATGAGGAGCGGTAACATGATACGGATCCTGGACTTAAAGGAAGTGGAAAAGAGCGAGATCTTCCTGAGGAAGACGCCGAAGGTGAACGTCGAAGCCGTCGTTTCGGCGATCCTTACGGACGTGAAAACGCGCGGTGACGAAGCGCTTCTAGAATATACGGAGCGGTTTGACGGCGCGAAGTTAGAGACGCTGGAAGTCAGCGCTCGTGAGATCCGGGAAGCGTTCGAGAAGACGGATCCGGAGTTTCTCACAGTCCTTCGAACCGCGCGGGCGAACATTGAAAACTACCACCGGAATCAGATCCGTACCGGCTTCATCGAGAACGGCCGGCCGGGCGTCGTGACCGGGCAGAAGGTCCTGCCGCTTGAACGCGTCGGCATTTACGTGCCGGGCGGCACCGCGGCCTATCCTTCGACGGTCCTGATGAACACGGTCCCCGCAAAGCTCGCGGGCGTCTCCGAGATCGTGATCGTGACGCCGCCGGGAAAGGACGGGAAGGTGAATCCCGCGGTCCTTGCGGCAGCGAACGTCGCCGGCGTCGACAGGATCTTCAAGGTCGGCGGCGCGCAGGCCGTCGCCGCGCTCGCCTTCGGGACGGAAAGCATTCCGAAGGTCGATAAGATCGTCGGTCCGGGGAATGCGTTCGTCGCGGAAGCGAAGAAGCAGGTGTTCGGACAGGTGAACATCGACATGATCGCGGGACCGAGCGAGATCCTGATCGTTGCGGACAAAACGATGAACGCGAAGTATCTCGCGGCGGACCTCCTTTCCCAGGCGGAGCACGACAAGATGGCAAGCGCCGTGCTCGTGACCGACGATCTGCCGCTCGCGAAGGCCGTGCAGGAAGCGCTGGAAGAGCAGATCCCGCTGCTCGCGCGTTCGGAGATCGCCCGGGCTTCGATCGACGACAACGGAAAGATCATCGTCGCGAAGAGCATTTCGGAAGCGATCGGGGTCGCGAATGAGATCGCGCCGGAACACCTCGAACTGGCGCTGGAGAAGCCGTTCGACTGGCTCGACTGCGTGAAAAACGCAGGTTCGGTCTTCCTCGGGCAGAACTGTCCGGAGGCGCTCGGCGACTATTACGCGGGTCCGAACCACACGCTTCCGACCGGCGGCACGGCGCGGTTTTCCAGCCCCCTTTCCGTGGATGATTTTGTAAAGAAAATGCAGTATACTTATTATTCAAGAGAAGCCCTTCTCGCCGCCGCGCCGGACGTTGCCCGGTTCGCGAATGAGGAGGGACTCACGGGACACGCGAAGAGCGTGCTGATCCGAACGGAGGAAGCAGAATGAGCGGTTTTCTCAGCGAAAAGTACCAAAGCCTGACCCCCTACACCCCCGGGGAGCAGCCGCGTGACCGGAAATACATTAAACTGAATACGAACGAATCCCCGTTCCCGCCGTCTCCGTTTGCTGAACGGTTCGCGCGGGAAGCGGCAGGGGATCTGAACCTCTATTCCGATCCGACCGCGAAGCGGCTCACAGAGGCGATCGCGGAGCGGTATGACGTCGACCCGGCCTTCGTCATTACGTCAAACGGGTCGGACGAACTTTTGAACTTCGCGTTCATGGCGTTTGCGGACGACGCTCACCCGGCGGCCTTCCCGGACATTACCTACGGCTTTTATCCGGTCTTTGCCGAGCTCAACCGCATTCCGTACGAGGAGATCCCGCTGAAGGAGGATTTCACGATCAACGTGAACGATTACCGCGGCATCCGGAAGACGGTTTTCATCGCGAACCCGAACGCGCCGACCGGCATCGCGCTGCCGCTTTCGGATATCGAAGCGATCCTGAAAAGCGATCCGGAGAATGTGCTGGTGCTCGACGAGGCCTATGTGGATTTCGGCGCAGAGTCGGCGATTCCGCTGACGAAAACATACAAGAACCTGCTGGTCATTCAGACGTTCTCCAAGTCGAGATCGCTTGCCGGCGCGCGGCTCGGGTTTGCCGTCGGAGACCCCGCGCTCATCGCGGATCTGAATCTGATCAAATATTCGACGAATCCGTACAACGTGAACCGGATGACGCAGGCGGCGGGCATCGGCGCATTATTGGATGAGACGTATTTCAAAAAGAACTGCAGCGCGATCGCGGAGAACCGGGCGATGACGGCAGCGGCGCTCGAAAAGCTTGGATTTAAGGTGCTCCCGTCGGCCGCGAATTTCATTTTCGCGCGTTCGGAGAAGATCGACGGCGGGGATCTTTACCGGATCCTCAAGGAACGGGGGATCCTGGTGCGGCATTTCACGAAGCCGCGTCTTTCGCCTTTCATTCGCGTCAGCATCGGAAGCCGGGCGGAAATGGAAGCGTTCATTGCCGCCGTCCGGGAGATCGTCGGGGAGTGAAGCCATGAGAACAGCGGATATTGATCGTAGAACAGCAGAAACGATGGTCGCCGTTTCACTGAATCTGGACGGCTGCGGCAACTCGGAGATCCGGACGGGCGTCGGGTTTTTAGACCATATGCTGACGCTTTTTGCGTCGCACGGGCGGTTTGATCTCATGGTGCGCTGCCAGGGCGATACCGAGGTCGACGACCATCATTCGGTTGAAGACGTCGGGATCGCGCTCGGGCAGGCGTTCCGGGAAGCGCTTGGCAATAAGCGCGGGATCCGGCGTTACGGCGACAGGATCCTGTCGATGGACGAAGCGCTGATCCTCGCGTCCGTCGACTTTTCCGGCCGGGACTTTTTAGGCTTTCAACTGGACATTCCGACGGAGAAGGTCGGGACGTTCGATACGGAACTCGTGGAGGAATTCTGGCTCGGGTTCGTTAGGAACGCGGGGTGCGCCCTGCATTTGCGGAAGCTTGCCGGGAAGAACGCGCATCACATCATCGAAGGCGCGTTCAAGGCGGCCGCGCGGGCGATCCGCGAGGCGGTCGAGATCGATGAACGGTTTGCTTCGGAGATCCCCTCGACCAAAGGAGTGCTGTAATGACCGCGATCATCGACTACGGCGTCGGGAATCTCTTCTCGTTAAAAAGCTCGTTTGCGGCGATCGGCGAGGACGCGGTCGTGACAAGCGACCCGGACATGATCCTCAGCGCGGACCGCGTGGTGCTGCCGGGCGTCGGCGCATTTTCGGACGCGGCGGAAAAACTTTTTGAGACCGGTCTTTCGGAAACCGTCCGTGACGCCGCGGCAAAGGGAACGCCGCTCCTCGGGATCTGTCTTGGCATGCAGCTCCTCTTTGAAAAGAGCCGGGAATTCGGAGAATGCGAAGGCCTCGGGCTCTTCAAGGGCGAGGTCCTGCCGCTTTCCGGGATCGTGCCCTCCGGCTATAAGATCCCGGAGATGGGCTGGAACGCATTGCATTTTACCGGGGAAAAACCGGCGCTCTTCAAATATACGGAAGAGGGCGCCTACGTCTATTTCGTGCATTCGTATTACGCGGCGTGTGAAGAAGACGCGCTCGCGGCAGTGACGGATTACGGCGCGCGCGTGACCGCGGCGGTCGCCCGGGACAACGTCTTCGGGTGCCAGTTCCACCCGGAGAAGAGCGGAAGCGTCGGCCTTAAGATCTTAAAGGCCTTTACGGAGATGTAACATGCAGCTTTTTCCCGCAATCGACCTGTTTGAAGGACAGGCGGTCAGACTTTACAGAGGAAACTACGCGGAGAAGACGGTCTATTCGTCCGACCCCGTCCGGATCGCGCTGGATTTTCAGGCTTCGGGCGCGACGGCCATGCACGTCGTCGATCTGGAGGGCGCAAAGACCGGGAATACGCCGAATTTCGATCTCATTCGAAGGATGAAGGACGCGGCAGGCCTCTTTACCGAGGTCGGCGGCGGCATCCGGAACGAAGAGACCGTCCGGCGGTATCTCGACGCCGGCATCGACCGCGTGATCCTCGGCACCGCTGCCGTCGAAAATGAAGCGTTTCTTCGCGAAATGCTCGAAAAGTACGGCGGAAAGATCGCGGTGTCGGTCGACTTGAAAGACGGGTTCGTCGCGGTCCGCGGCTGGACGGAGGCGAGCGGCATTTCCGGAGAGGACTTCTTTCAGCGCCTGACGGGGCTTGGCGTCGAGACCGCGGTCTGCACGGACATTTCCCGCGACGGCGCGATGAAAGGCACGAACCGGGCGCTTTATCAGGCGCTTTCCAAACGGTTTCCCGTGAAGATCATCGCCTCCGGCGGCGTTTCGACGCTCGACGACCTGAAGGCGTTAAAACGCATGGGACTCTACGGCGCAATCATCGGAAAAGCCTATTATACCGGCGCCATCCGGCTTTCGGAGGCATTGAAGCTATGCTGACCAAAAGGATCATTCCCTGCCTGGACGTCCGGGACGGACAGGTGGTCAAGGGGATCAATTTTGAAGGACTGAAGGAGATCGCTTCGCCGGTCGGCCTCGCCGAATACTATTCGGAAAACGGCGCGGACGAACTGGTCTTTTACGACATCACGGCTTCGGCGGAGGGCAGGGCGATCTTTACGGACGTCTTGAAGGAGACCGCAAGACGGGTCTTCATTCCGTTGACGGTCGGCGGCGGGACCCAGAGCCTTGCGGATTTTGAACGCGTTCTGACGGCCGGCGCGGACAAGGTGAGCGTGAATTCCGGAGCGATCAAACAGCCGGCGCTGATCGAGGAAGCGGCAAAGCGCTACGGCAGCCAATGCGTGGTCCTTTCCGCCGACGTAAAGCGCGTCGGAAAGGAGTTCCGCGTGTTCGCGAAAGGCGGACGCGTGGACACCGGATTGGAAGCGCTCGAATGGATCCGCCGGGGCGTCGAACGCGGCGCGGGCGAGATCGTCTTAAACTCGATCGACACGGACGGCGTCAAGCGGGGCTTCGACCTCGAAATGCTGAAGGCCGTCACGGAGATCGTGAACGTCCCCGTGGTCGCGTCCGGCGGCGCGGGCGCGGTCGAAGATTTCATTACGTTGTTTCAGACCCTCCCGAAAGTGGACGCGGGGCTTGCGGCTTCGATCTTCCATTTCGGCGAGGTCCGCATATCCGAAGTGAAGGAAGCCATGCGAAAAGCGGGCATCCCCGCAAGATTGTAGGAGGAACCATGGTAGACGTAAACGAGTTGAAATTCGATGAAAACGGCCTGATCCCGGCGATCGTCACGGACGCGGTCACGAAGCGCGTCCTGATGCTTGCGTATATGAACGCGGAAAGTCTTCGGATCTCGATGGAGAAGGAACTCTGCTGCTTCTATTCGAGGTCCAGGAAGGAACTTTGGCTGAAAGGGGAAACGAGCGGGAATTTCCAGCACATCGTTTCGATCACGGCGGACTGCGACCGGGATACGCTGCTGATCGCCGTCGAACCGGACGGCCCGGCCTGCCACCTCGGCACGGCTTCCTGTTTTGAATATCCGGTGTACGAAAGCGCCGACCGGCACGAATTCTCCTACGAAGCGCTTTTAGAGCTGATCCGCGGCCGGAAGACGGACCCGAAGGAAGGGTCGTATACGTCGTACCTTTTTGAGAAGGGACTCGACAAGATCCTGAAAAAAGTCGGCGAGGAGAGCACCGAGGTCATCATCGCCGCGAAGGCGGAGGACAAAAAGGAGACGGTCTATGAGATCGCGGACCTTGCGTACCACGTGATGGTTTTGATGGTGGAAGCGGGCATTTCCCTGGAAGACGTTTTCCGGGAGCTTGCTTCGCGTCACGTCATCGACAAGAAGATCAAACAGGAGAAAATGACGTCGTGAACGCGCTTCGGGATTACCACGTCCATACCTCATTCAGCGACGGAACGAACACGCCGGAGGAAGTCGTCCTGGAGGCGGTCTCAAGGGGGCTTGAGGAGATCGGCTTCAGCGACCACTCCTATACGCCGTTCGACGGGAGTTACTGCATTCAAAAAGAGGACGTTCAGAAGTATACGGCCGAGATCCGGCGCCTGCAGGAAAAATACCGGGGGCAGATCACGGTCCGCCTCGGCGTGGAACAGGATCTCTACGCGGGCGCACCCGCGGCCGGATACGATTACGTGATCGGATCGTGCCATTATTTCTGTCTGGAGGAGAAGGATCTGGGCTTCGCTGAAGAAGACCTTGCGGCCGTTCTGAAAGACGCGCCGGAAGGCGCCTGCATCCGTGACGGCGGGCGGCTGTACATTCCGGTCGATTTCCGGAAGGACATTTTTGTATGGGCGGCGGACACCTTCTTTCAAGGAGACGTTTATCCGCTGATCGAAAACTATTATGAAGCGCTGAAAACGCTCGTTTCAACGACGGACTGCGACCTCATCGGCCACTTCGACCTCGTCACGAAATTCAACGAGGATCACGCGCTGTTCGATCCGTCGGATCCGCGATATGAGAAGGCCTGGCAGGGCGCCGCGGACGCGCTTCTTGCTGCCGGAAAGCCGTTTGAGATCAATACGGGCGCGGTCGCGCGCGGGTACCGGACCGAACCCTATCCCGCAAAGGAGATCCGGGCGTATTTAAAGGAGCGGGGCGCTTCGTTCGTGCTTTCAAGCGACAGCCATGCGCCGGGCACTCTCTGTTACGGTTTCACGGAGGCGCTCCAGGCGGAATGCAGCACGTTCTCGCCCGCCGGAAAGCCGGTCAAGACGGTGCTTTCAGGGAATTCGTACCCCGGCCGCGGCATTCTCCTCGGAGAGACTGAAGACGGCCAAAGCGCGGTGCTTGCCTATTTCCTCACGGGCAGGAGCGCGCATTCCAAAAACCGCATGCTCGTCGAGCGGGTGGGCAGCGTTTTTACGGAGCCGGTGGACCTTCAAAAGGTCGTCGATCCGAGCCTCATCCTTTACGCCGCCGTCCGGCCGTTCGGACAGGAGATCATCGTGACGAACGGCGATCAGACGGATACGGTCTTTCAGGGATTATCGGAGGGAAAGACCTTTGAGGAAGCGCTGGAAAGCCGGACGTTCGAGCCGGACGCGCCGCATTATACGCCGCGGATCAGCGGGCTTTTGTCGCGCACTGACGGCGGGCTTATGTACCGGCTCGGCGTCCTGAAGCGGGACGAAGCCGGAGAGAGGGCCGGGCTTTTCTACGAATATACCGGAAAACCGGGCCTCGGGCACCTCATCCATACGTATCTCGGCGACGGGGATCCATTGCCGTCCTTTGACGGCGCGCCGCGCCGCGTACGGATCGGGGGAGACATTGACGCGTTTTCCGAAGCGGTTTGGAACGCATTAAACAAAAACAACCGGATCGCCCTTTACGTCCGCTTCACGGATTTGAAAACCGGAGAAGCAAAAGCCCGCGTTTTCAATGCATACGCGCCGGAAGCGCGGTGATCCCGGAGGCATTTATGAAGGAATTCGAACTGAAATACGGTCTCAATCCGAATCAGAAACCGGCCCGCATCTATATGGCGGATGGGTCGGACCTCCCGATCGAGGTGCTGTCCGGGCGGCCGGGCTACGTCAATTTTCTCGACGCCCTGAATTCCTGGCAGCTCGTGTCAGAACTCGCGGAAGCGACCGGGCTCCCGGCGGCCGCGTCCTTTAAGCACGTGAGTCCGACGTCGGCGGCGCTCGGCCTTCCGATGTCGGAACGCCTGAAACGTGCCTGCTTCGTGGAAAAAGTCAAGGGGCTCGATGCTTCTCCGATCGCGCTCGCCTACGCGAGGGCGCGCGGGACGGACCGGCTGTCGTCGTTCGGCGACTGGGCGGCCCTGTCGGAACCCTGCGACGAAACGACGGCAAGGCTTTTAAAGCGGGAGACTTCGGACGGCGTCATCGCGCCGGGCTATTCGGAAGCGGCGCTTCAGATCCTTCGGGAAAAGAAGGAGGGCGCGTACAACATCGTGAAGATCGACGCTTCCTACCGCCCGAAGGCGCAGGAGCGGCGGGATATGTTCGTGGTCTGCTTTGAAGAGCGGCGAAACGACGAGAAGATCGACGAAGCTCAGCTTTCAAACATCGTGACCGCGAAAAAAGAGTTCCCTGAAGAAGCGAAGCGGGACCTTCTCGTCGCGCTGATCACCCTCAAATACACGCAGTCCAATTCGGTCTGCTGCGCATTCGACGGCCAGGCGATCGGCGTCGGCGCCGGACAGCAGAGCCGCATTCACTGCACCCGCCTTGCGGGGGCGAAGGCGGACAACTGGTTTCTCCGGCAGGCGGACAAGGTCCTGGACCTTCCGTTCCGGCCGGAGCTAAAACGCGCGGTACGGGACAATGTGGTCGACGCGTATCTGAACGGCAACGAGGAAAACGTCCTGGAGGACGGCGTCTGGGAAAAGTATTTCACGGAAAAACCGGAGCCGTTCACCGAAGAAGAGAAGCGGGCGTGGCTTCATCAGCAGACGGGCGTCTCGCTCGCGTCCGACGCGTTCTTCCCGTTCTCCGACAACATCGAGCGCGCGGCGCGTTCCGGCGTCCGCTACGTCGCCGAGCCCGGTGGTTCGATTCGGGACGGGGACATCATCGCACTCGCGGACCGGTACGGCATGGTGATGGCCTTCACGGGGCTCCGGCTGTTTCATCACTGAGGCGGTTTCACGCGTTGACCGTCATGAAGACGTCATCAGATCGTCCGGAGGCGTAAGGCATCCGGCGTTTTTTACGTCCGGCGCACGGACGTTGAGAACTTTAGAGAGATTTCATTGCCTTATTTCTGCATTCTTGCTATAATCAAAGCGAGGGGAGCTGCGGATGAAAACCTACGTGATCACAAAAGTACCGGCAGATTTTGACTGGGAAGCGATCCCCGCGTTAGAGATCGCGGAAGAGAACGGCATACCCTGCGATACGATCCATGCGAAGGCGCAGATCGCGTACGACGAAATGCGGCTTTACGTCCGGCTGAGCGCGAAAGAGCGTGAGATCCGCGCCGTCGAAGAGAACCCTTACGGCGCGGCCTGGGAGGACAGCTGCCTTGAATTCTTCTTTAGCCCCGAATCCCATCGACCTGACTACATTGACATCGAATGCACCCCGAAGGCCTGCCTCTTCATCGGCATCGGCAGCGGCCTTCAGGATCTTGTGCGTCTCATCCCCGAAAATGAATATCCGATCGATCCGGTCATCGAGTTTACAAAAGACGGCTGGCGGACGACCTATGCTGTTCCCTATGCGTTCATCCGGCGCTTTTTCCCCGCGTTTTCTCCGGAAAAAGGCAGGGAAATGCGGGCGAACTGCTGCAAATGCGGCGACAAGACGGCGCATCCGCATTATCTTACCTGGAATCCGGTGAACAACCCGCTTCGGACGTTCCACTCCCCGGAAGAGTTTGGCAAAATGATCTTTGGATAAAACATAAGGCGTTGCAATAAGGAGGACTCAACATGCTGGCAATTACCAATGCAAATCTGATCATGCTGGACCACATGGTCATGGACGCGGTGCTGTTCGTCGAAGACGGAAAGATCGCGGGCTATGGAGAACTGTGGAAGACCGACATCCCGAAGGACTGCGAGATCTTTGACGCCGGCGGGCTCTACGTCGGCCCGGGCTTCGTCGACATTCATTGCCACGCGAGCAACGGCATCCGCTTCCAGTTCGACCCTGCGGGATCGGTCCCGAATACGTTAAAGCACGGCACGACGACGTTACTCCCGACGCTCGCCTATCAGTATTCGAAGGAAGTGCTGCTTGACGGCATCCGGCTGGTCAGGGAATACAGCAAGACCCCCGAAGGCGAAAGCGTCGGCGGCATCTATATGGAAGGGCCGTATCTCAACGCGGGCTTCGGTTCGGACAAGACGGCCATGTCGACGCTCTGCTGGAACAAGGGCGTCTTCAAGGAAGATTATCAGGAACTGATCGACGAGCTCGGCGATTTCGTCCGCGTCTGGGCGGTCGCGCCGGAGCGGGAAGGCATCCTGGACTTCGTGAAGGACGCGAAGAAGGGGAATCCCGACGTCCGGTTCGCGGTCGCGCACAGCGAGGCGACGCCTGCCCAGATCGAAGCGCTGATGCCCTACGGCCTCTGCATCGGCACGCATCACACCAACGCGACCGGCACGATCGTGAAATATCCGGAATGCCGCGGCGTCTGCGTCGACGAATGCGTCAACTACAATTCGGGGATCTACGCCGAACTGATCTGCGACAAGGTCGGCGTCCACGTCGATCCGTACATGCTGCGGCTGATCCGGAAGATCAAGGGCGACGAGCGCATTATCCTGATCACGGACGCGTCCTCGCACCCCGGCCCGAAGCCGCCCGGATACGAGGGCTCGGACGACCTCTACTTCGACATGGAAGGCGAGATCGGCGGCACGAAGCTGACGAGCGATCAGGCCTGCCGCAACATGATGAAGCACACCGGCGCGGGCTTCCCCGAGGCCTTCCGGATGGCTTCCTACAACCCGGCGACGGCCGTCGGCTTCACGGACCGCGGCGAGATCGCGGTCGGCAAACGGGCGGACCTCGTCCTGATCGACGACCGGGTCAACGTTCATGGCGTGTTCCTGGGCGGCAGGCAGGTGAAATAAATAGAGAAAAGCGATAAGGAGGATCGGAGAATGTTAGCGATCACACACGCGGATCTGATCATGCTGGATCACCGGATCCCGGACGCGGTGCTGTTCATCGAGGACGGCAAGATCAAAGGGTGGGGCGAGCATTGGAACACCGAAGTTCCGAAGGACTGCGAGGTCATCGACGCCGGCGGGCTCTACGTCGGGCCGGGCTTCGTCGACATCCACTGCCACGCGAGCAACGGCGTCCGGTTCAAGCACGATCCGACGGTCTCGGTCCCGAATACGTTGAAGCACGGCACGACGACGCTCCTGCCGACGCTCGCCTACGCGGACACGAAAGAATTCTATCTCTATGCGATCAAGATGCTGATGGATTTCAGTAAGACGCCGGAAGGCGCGAACATCGGCGGCATCTACATGGAAGGGCCGTACCTCAACGCGGGCTTCGGCTCGAACAAGGCGAAGACGGCGGCGCTGCCCTGGACGACCGGCATCCGGAAGGAAGATTATCAGGACCTCATCGATCTCCTCGGCGATTTCGTCCGCGTCTGGGCGGTCGCGCCGGAGCGGGAAGGCATTCTGGAGTTCGTGAAGGACGCGAAGAAAGGGAATCCCAACGTCCGCTTCGCGGTCGGGCACAGCGAGGCGACGCCGGAGCAGATCGAAGCGCTGATCCCGTACGGGCTCTGCATCGGCACGCACCACACCAACGCGACCGGCACGATCGTGAAATATCCGGAATGCCGCGGCGTCTGCGTCGATGAATGCGTCAATTACAATTCCAACATTTATGCCGAGCTGATCGTCGACAAGCGCGGCATCCACGTCGATCCGTACATGCTGCGGCTCGTTCGGAAGATCAAGGGCGACGAACGCATCATCCTGATCACCGACGGGTCCTACAATCCGGGACCGACGCCGCCGGGCTACGAGGGCGTGGACGACATCTGGTTCGACAACGAGGGCGAGATCGGCGGCACGAAGCTCACGAGCGACCTCGTCTGCCGGAACATGATGAAGCACACCGGCGCGGGCTTCCCCGAAGCGTTCCGCATGGCTTCCTACAATCCGGCGACGGCCGTCGGCTTCACGGACCGCGGCGAGATCGCGGTCGGCAAGCGGGCGGACCTCGTGATGATCGACGACAAGGTCAACGTTCAGGCCGTGTTCCTGAACGGCAAACTGCAGAAGTCCTGAACGTGATCGCCGAACCGGTCACGCAGGAGTAAGGAATATTACATTTGAGGGAATGATTCTATGAAAAAGCATTTTCGAGTACTTACCGTTTGTCTCGCCGCGCTGTTATTGATCCAGCTCGCCGGATGCAAGACGCCGTCCGAAACGACGGCTCCGGAAACGACCGCCGCGCAGGATGAGACGACACAGGCGCCGGAAACCACGGCGGACAGTCATGTGACGCGGGACCCCGACGAGGTGCCGGTCCTCAATCCGAACGCGAAGGACCGCGGGCCGATCAAATTCCTCTCGATCGGCATGAGCTTTAACGTCAACGAGACGCATTATCTCTATGAAATGCTTCAGGAAGCGGGCTACGAAAAGGTCGAGGTCGCGGTGCTTTACCACAGCGGCTGCACGCTGAACCAGCACTACGATTTCATGCGGAAGGACGCGAAGGAGTACCGCCTTTACTACAACGGCAAGGGTACCTGGACCATTACCGATGATTTTACGATGGACATGGCGCTCCGGATGACTGAATGGGATTACATCTCGTTCAATCCCGGCGTCGAATCCGCGGGTCTTCCGGGCGTGTTCGAACCGTACCTGACCGAAGTCATGAACCACGTCCGCTCCTTCCAGCCGAAGGCGCATTTCCTCTGGAACATGACCTGGGCCTGGCAGGAGAATGAGGACAACGAGCACCGCGGCACGTTCATCCAGCTGTTTGAGGGCAGCCAGATGAAGATGTTCGAGGCGATCATCAACGCGACGAAGATCGCGATGAAGAACCACCCCGATCTCGAGTTCGTGATCCCGCTCGGGACGGCGGTCCAGAATTTCAGGACCAGCAAATTCGGGGACGAGGGCCCCTGGATCCTTCGGGATGACATTGGGCATCTGAGCCGGGATCTTGGCTATTACCTCGGCGCCCTGATGGCCGCGAAATGCATTTCAGACCTCGATGTCAGCGCGCTTGAGTTCATCCCGCCGGACTACGCGGAGAGCTTCGAG
>JAEEGL012938909.1_pt1 | contig 21369 bp, 14 predicted proteins | sample 9134231 | NCBI WGS metagenome assembly JAEEGL01 (sample SAMN16246548, study PRJNA631951) | gut metagenome | biome: gut microbiome; feature: rumen; material: fiber-attached | host: Bos | place: Iran: Karaj | collected 2018-10
AGGGTTCCTCCTGGTTACCCCTCTTATGCGCGCTGCTGAAAGAGGGCAAGAAAAAGTTGTTAAACTCTTACTGCAGGCGGGGGCAGATGTGAATAAAAGAGAAGATTCAGGTAAAACAGCTCTCCAACTAGCCCAAGAAGCAGGAAATGAAAAAATTGTAAAACTATTAAAACAAGCCGGAGCTAAAGAATAACTCAATAACTGCAACTATTTATAAATAATAGAGGGCCTACTTCGGTAGGCCTTCTTTGTTGTGGCAATTTCCCGCCGAGCGCAAATTTAGAAATCCCGCCTTGTGCGGGATTTTCTTCTTTACGCTTGGAGCAGACCAACTGCTTTTCCTATTTTTAGCCAATAAGGTAACACAAACCGCAACAAAATAAACCCCCGTCAAAGCGGGGGTTTCATTTCAGCGACAGCAATTAAAGTTCAAAGCCGAGTTGTTTTCCCGGGAACGCCCTACCGGTAGCCACGATATTACTGGCAAAATTAAACGCCGCCTGCGGTCCTTGACCAATCTCTATCCGACCGCACATACCATACTTAAACCACCAACTCGGCATCCCGTTCGCATAGGCCAAAACAACAACCGGGAAATTATACTGCTGCTCCTTCGGAGGAATATTTGCCTTCAGTTCCATAAAATATCTCTCTCTAACATACATGGAAATAATTGTTCCCAATCCTTGCGGCATATGATAATCCGTCATCACAATATCGTATTTCCCCGGATTTTGCTGTAATTTGAGGATGGCCTCCTCTCCCCCCAACGCAGTATCCAATACGATACGCGGGTCCCGGGCGGCTAACTCTTTAAACGGCTCCATCAAGCGGGGCAAATCATTGACCATCAAAATCCGTAATTGGGATACATTTTCATTCCAAGGTTCGGTATACGGATCGTACACAAAATTTTCTTCTATAAAATCCGGTTGTGTGCGGGCCCAGTTTTCCGTTTCTAACGATACGCTTCTACCTACAAAATCTTCGGGCAAATTACTTTGGCCTTCTATTTGGCGCGCCTTTTGACGCAATTCCTGTACCGTTAGCGGGGCCAATTTTCCGGGTAACACTTCATTTGCCGATGGAAAATATTGATTCACCAAATCGGCCACCGTTTTCTGCTTGGAACTGGCTTGGGCCTGATGGACGGTAGTTATCCAGGATTCCAATTCACTGCGCGACATACTGTTCCAATTATGCGGCAAAATTCCCTCTTCTTGGGCCCGCAGAACAAGCAATTCAAAAGGTTCTGTAGACGATTTCCTTAGCTTGGGTTTCCAGCTCGAATCAGCGGCACGGCGGTAAGGATCCCCCAATGCCCTAGGCCCCACAGTTCCCCCTTCGTTGCCTAATCGATGAAAAAATCGAATTACCTCACTTGGCTCTTCGTCCTGGCTATTTGGCACCAACTCCGACGGAGCGGGTATCTCGCGTGCTTGTATCCGCTTCGATGCGGGGGACGGGAATTCGGACACATAAGCCGTTTGCTCCCGGGTAGTAGGATCGGCAATCGGTGAGGTTGCAGGGGAAATGGGTTTTACTCCTGGCAGTTTGGGAAACTGCGGAAAAAATTTGCCCGGATATTTTTGGATAACACGGCTTCCATTATCGACAAATTGTTTCACAATTTGGCGTTCTGCCCCGACAACCACTTGGGCCGTTTGCAGCGCCCCTTTTTCAAATTGAGCATACGAGGTCCCTGCTCCTAACAAAAAACAACAGATCCCAAATCCAATCCTTATCCATTTCATAATAATGCTCCTTGCAGGTATCGTATACAGGCAACATCTTCTATTCTAACTATAATAAACAATTAATGTTCGCACAAGGGCCAAAAGACCCATATTTCTTCTGGGTCTTAAAGGCCACCGCCACTCACTTCGCGTCGGAAAGGAAATGGCACCCTATACTGCGTTTATTTTGCAAGGCCGCATAGGTAATAAGCAAGGCCGTTTTTGTGCCGTTACGCAAATCTAACAATTCTTGGCACAACGCCGTAGATTTATAAAAAGCACTAATTTCGTTTTGCAAATGGCGCAGAATTTTTTCGGCCCGGCTCAAATGCGTAGCACTGCGGATTAAGCCCACGTAGTTCCACATGGTACTGCGTAGCGTAGATAAATCTTGTTTGATTAAATTTAAATCCGGTTCTTCCGTCGGAATAATCCAATCCTTGGGTGTGGGAATGCGGAATTTCTGACCGGCGATATCGACTGCATCCGCCCGGGCACACAAATAGCCCATGGCTACAGCCTCCAATAGCGACGTGCTGGCCAAGCGGTTGGCGCCGTGATAACCGGTACAGGCCGTCTCCCCAATGGCATTTAGCCGAAGGATATTCGTACGCCCTTGCGGGGTGGCATAAACTCCCCCGCAAAAATAATGTGCAGCCGGAACCACAGGGACAGGAGATTTCGTAATATCAAATCCTTCTTCCAAACATTTGTGATAAATGGCCGGGAAACGCTCCCGCGTCTCTTTGGCAGGTCGGTGGGAAATATCCAAATACACACAATCGTGCAACGTGTGCAAACGTTCTTGTTCAATGGCACGCGCCACAATATCACGCGGAGCCAAATCTTTCAGCGGGTGATATTTCTCCATAAACGCTTCGCCCGCCGCATTACGCAAAACGGCGCCTTCGCCGCGCAGCGCCTCAGACAAAAGAAAACTCTTCCCTTTGGCAAAAACCGTCGGATGGAACTGAACATATTCCATATTCATCACCCGGGCGCCTACCCGGTACGCCATTGCAATCCCGTGCCCGTATGAATGGGCGGCGTTGGTCGTGTGGCGGTAAATCTGCCCCACCCCTCCCGTTGCCAAAATTGTTTTTTTGGCAGTTACGGCAAATACCTCGCCGGTTTTGTTATCCAATACATACGCCCCAAATACCGTCAGCGGTTCGTAACGGTCTTTAATTTCGGTTGAACTGTGTGAAAAAGTCAACAAATCAATGGCAGCAGCATACTCCCGCACAGTAACAAGCGGGTTACGACTCACGGCTTGTTGCAGGGCAGATAAAAGCGCGTGGCCCGTGGTATCCTTGGAATAAATAATGCGGTTTTTGCGGTGTGCGCCCTCGCGCGTAAAACGCAAGGCGCGGTGTTCGTCTCTATCAAAATTAACTTGTAAATCGCCTAAAAAGATTTCCTCCACAGCCTTACACCCGGCGGCAGACAATTCCCGCACAGCCGCATCATTACATAAATCGGCCGTAGCCAGGCGCACATCTTCCACCAATTCTTCCAGTTGCAAGTGCGGTTCATATACAATGCCGCCTTGGGCCAAATCACTGTTGGCCTGTGCCATTTCGCCGCAGCACAACATAAACACGTGTAGCCCTTTTTTGGCGGCTTCGTGCGCATATACACAACCGGCCAATCCGGCGCCGATAACTAAACAATCGGTATGGATAATCTTCATACTTATTATTTTACAAAAAAAGTCCTCCGGGAAATACACACCGGAGAACTTGGTAAATCTTGCGCCGAAAATCCGGCAACTAATTCGTAGGACAGTTATTGCCGTAACTGGCATCACAACACGCTACGTTATTACAAGTCGTGTATCCTGCCGAAATACAAATATCCCGGCCGCCATCATTATTAAAACGGCAAACCGGACGGCCGCGCGGATGCGGACTAGTAGGAATATTTTCTGCGTACACCCGCATGGTATAATCCCCCAACGCATTTCCTTTCATGCGCCGGGCATCTGTAAATCCATCAAAAACAACCACCTCAAAATACGGCGTTTTTACGCAAAAGTTAGCCTCATTGCCCGTGGAAGCAGCACACGCCCCCCAGTTGTTGTCAACCGCCATATCCAACTGGTTCACTTGAGGTCTGGTAACCGTTGGAATACCTGTTGCTGCTATCGTATCATCATACCATCTTTCTACCGCTCCCATCATATTGGAAGCTATGGCCACCCCATCGCTAATGCGCGTGCGTTCCACCGCTTTTTTGTATGAACCCAAGCCCAACGCCGCCAAAATGGTTACAATAATGACCACAGCCATTAATTCCGTTAAGGTAAATCCTGCCGGATTACACTTTGTGCTAAAAACTTTCATAGCCACCTCGTTTAATAATGTATATATTCTTATTATATGTTTTTTGAGAGACTTTGCAACCCCTAAATAAATATTTGAAAAAAATGAAGAAAACCGATATACTAGTAGTAAGGAGCGTTCTTATGAAAAACAAAAAACTGGGTTTTACCTTAATTGAACTGTTGGTAGTCGTCATCATTATTGCTATTTTAGCGGCCGTTGCCATGCCGCAGTACCGCCGCTCGGTAGAACGCGCACAGGCCATGGAAGCCTTAGTTAACTTGCGTACGATTTTTGATTCGGCCAAACGTTACCGCGCCGCCACTTCCGAATTTCCCACTCAACTACGAGGATTGGATATCTCATTTTTTGACGCAACGACAGATGACCAAAGTACATTTGCTATCGGCAAGTTTTCATATACGTTTGATATAAACAATAACCGTATTTCCGCTTGCCGCCAGAACGGAAATTATTGTTTTTATTTCTACTATGCCTACACACATAACGGCATAACCTCCCGCGACGTGTTAACGTGCGCACTCACCAATACCGGGGGTAAGTACGACTGGTTGTGCGAAGCCATGGGCACAGATGCAATAGGTACTAACGAATATTTGCTGGAAGGAAATGCCAGTGATTTCTAATTTTTGTACTGTTTTATAGTTATATTGTAAAAAGACCGCCTCAAAAAGGCGGTCTTCTTTATTTCACCGCCGGTGACGACGTGAACTGTGAAACTTGTTATTTTTCTGTTTGGATGAAGGCTGTCGGTTACACACCGGCTTATGTTGCCGCAATGTTTTTTTACTGACTCCGACCCGTACTATCCGAAACGCAGGTAGAAAAGATGACGATACCGATTCTGGCGAAACGGCCCGGGATGTTTTGACGGGCCGAACGGTTGCGGACTTGTTCTTTTTTTTACCACCGGATAAATCGCCAAATGCGCGTTCGGTTGAGACGGATTCTTTCTTTTCCGATAAAACCGTTCGCATTTTTTGAGGGCGGCTGTAACGGTGAGCCACACCCTCTTCTCGCGCTATAAATTTAGGAACCGGTAACGGTTCTATTGTTTTTTGTACTGTGCGAACCGGCAAAGAAAACCGGGTTACTTGGCAAATTTCGTTCCATTTTTCCTCATCTGCGGCAACGAACGATACAGCATTTCCCATCGCCCCAGCACGCCCTGTACGGCCAATCCGGTGGATATAATCCTGGGGAGATTGGGGTAAATCGTAATTAATTACGTGGGCAATATGGGCTACATCAATGCCGCGGGCCGCCACATCCGTGGCCACCAATACACGCACCGTTTGGTTTTTAAAAAATTCTAGCACCTGTCTGCGGCGGTTTTGGCTCAAATCCCCGTGTAATGCATTGGCTTTTTGGCCATACATTTTGAGTTGTTGGGCCAGACGTTGGGCCCCATGTTTTGTGCGGACAAATACCAGTACCGAACCCACCCGTGTTTTTAATTCATGCAATAACTGCGGCAATTTTTCACGAACATCCACCCGGATTACTTCCTGTAGGACCCGTTCCGCCGCGGAAACCACCGAACCGATTTTCACCCGCAACGGACTGCGCAAAAATTCTTGCGCCAATTGTTCCACCGCTGCAGGCAGTGTGGCTGAAAATAACCACGTTAGGCGCGGAAGCGGTAATGCGGCCATGATTTGGCGAATATCTTCAATAAATCCCATATCCAACATTCGATCCGTTTCATCCAGCACAAGCGTATGCGTACAACGCAAATCAATGCTTTTACGGAGCAAGTGGTCCTTCACTCGACCCGGCGTCGCCACAATAACGCGCGGCTTACGGCGCAAATCCGCAAATTGTTTGTGAATATTATCCCCCCCAATCACCAAAGCGGCGGGAAGATTTTGCTCACGTGTCAGTTGTTGCCACGTTTCAAAAGTTTGTTGCGCTAATTCGCGCGTAGGTGATAAAATAAGTGCATTTCCCTCGGGGCGCACCCACAAACGGGCCGCCAACGGCAATAAAAATGCAAGCGTTTTACCGGTACCTGTTTGAGCCGTCACCAACAAATCACGCCCATCCAATGCCGCCCCAATGGAAGCCGTTTGCACCGGCGTAGGAGAAACAATCCTTTGGGCGGACAAGGAACGCTGTAAAAATTCCGGTAATCTGGAAAAAACTGTTTCGAGCATATTAAACCGTTTGGGCCGACTCACATTCTTCATTGAGCCGGAGCCACCTTTCTTCTATATCTTTGAGTTGCGCATTTAAAAGGGCCAGTTCAATACTACTGTCGGCCGAATAAGAGGTAAGCAGTTCTTGCTCCAACGCAGCTTTGCGCACCGATAATTTAGTCATTTGCTCATCCAGTGCGCGAATTTCTTTCTTAAGCGGTGCGATCCACGCGCGACGGGCTGCCGCTTCTTTACGGGCGGCTTCCTTGGCGGTTATTTTGTCACTGGCTAAATCGTTTCTATCGTTATTTTTAAGCAATTGCGCCTTATAGTCTTCCAAATCTCCTCTAAAGATCTGGCACGTACCGTGGCGAACCATCCACAACGTATCACACGTCAGCTCAATCACATGTAAGTCGTGCGTAATCAGCACAACCGCCCCTGTAAATTCATTGAGGGCTTCCAACAGCGCCTGCCGCGAAGGCAAATCCAAATGGTTGGTGGGCTCATCCAAAATAAGCAGATGAGGCGCATCTTTAGTGATTAAAGCCAGTAATAAACGTGATTTTTCGCCGCCGGATAATTTCCCGATAAGAGTATCCGATTTTGCTTTATTTAATCCAAATGCCCCCAGTTGGGCACGGATTTCGGTTTCTGTAGCCAAAGGCATCACGGCGGAAAGTTGTTCATACGGAGTTTTTTCCACATCTAATTCTTCGGTTTGGTGTTGGGAAAAATAAGCCACTTTCATTTTTTTGGCAAGAGTCATTTTCCCGCTCATCAAAAGTAACCGGTGCGCCAGGATTTTAGCCAGGGTGGATTTTCCGTTCCCATTGGCCCCCAGTAAAGCGATGCGGTCGTCGGGCTCAATGCGCAAATTTAAACCGGTTAATACGGCCTTATCCTCGTATCCGGCTACCCCGTCTTCCACCGTAACCAAGGCATTTTGCAACGGCTCCGGCGACGGAAATTTAAAATGTGTTTCCGGGTCCTTGGGAATTTGCGGTGCGGCCCCCAATTTTTCAATCATTTTAATACGGCTCTGCGCTTGTTTAGCTTTGGTGGCTTTGTAGCGGAAACGGTCCACAAATGCTTGTAAGTGGGCCACGGTACGTTCGTGCTTGGCAGCAGCCAAACGTGCCCCCTCTATGGCGGCGGCACGGGTACGTTCATACGTATCATAGTTTCCGTTGTAGAGTTTTAGTTGGGCATCTTCCACATGGATAATTTTGTCACACAATTGGTTTAAAATATGGCGGTCGTGGCTGATGATAAATATAGTTTTATCTACCCGCATGAGGTAATTTTCCAACCACAGAGCCGTTTCCAAATCCAGGTGGTTGGTAGGCTCGTCTAGAAGCAAGCAATTGGACGGTGCATACAGGGTGGCGGCTAACGTAGCACGCACTTGCCACCCGCCTGAAAATTCCCGCAGGGGCCGCCCAAAATCCGCCGGTAAAAAACCAAGCCCGCTCAAAATAGCACTGGCGCGCGCTTGGGCACTGTGAACTCCCAAGAAATCCAACCGGTCAAACACTTCAGCCATCCGCTCGCCGGAGATAGCCGGGTTTTCCAATTCTTGTTGCAGGCGGGTCAATTCCTTATCCGCCGCCAACACGTACGGAAGCAGCGGTTGGGAGGGATCGGCTATTTCCTGCGCAACGCAAGCTATTTGCGTACTGCGGGAAATTTCAATTTTCCCACCGTCGGGAGCAAATTTTCCCTCAATCAGTTTAAATAGTGTACTTTTGCCGCACCCATTGGGGCCGACAAGCCCCACCTTTTGCCCGTCCGCAATCATCACGGACGCATCCTCAAACAGGGTGCGCAACCCAAAATGAAACGACAACTGCCTAATATCAATCATACGATATATATATTTTACTAAATATCCTACTTTGTTAGACGGAAAAACCGTCTAATTCACCCCCCGCTTGAAATTTGATAAAATAGAGTTGGAGTATTTATGACCCGCGAATTTTTATCCCTGGATTTTTATGGTGGTTATCTGGTAGCTGCGTTGGCCGTGTGGGACGAGCAGACCCAGTCCTTGCGCTTGCGTCATGGGGTCAACCAGTACAGCCCGTCGTTTTGCGGGGCGCTAGTGCGGGATATGGACGGCGCCCGGCGGGAACTGACCACCGTATTTGAAGAGATTTCGGATTATGCATCCGGGCAACCGGAAGTCATTATCGGGCTACGAGGACATTTTTTATCGTTTAAACGTGCCAGCGGGTTTGAATCTATTTCTACCCGCAACCGCATTATCGGACAGCACGAGATACAGGCCGCGCTAAATAACTCCGTACCAAGCCGATTAAACCCGGCGTTGGAAGTGGTGGACATTCTCCCCCAATCTTATACGATTGACGGTAACACGGGCATTATTAATCCGCGCGGAATGGCCGGATTTACGTTGGAAGCGGAAACTTTTTTATCCCTCGCGCTGACTACCCATTTACACACGTTGACCCGGGTATTAAACGACTGCGGGTGTAACGAATATCAAGTGTTGCCTTCCGTGATTGCGCAAGGCGAAACACTGCTGGGCGAAAATGAGAAGCAAGCCGGGGCACTTTTGTTGGACATTGGCCCGGCGACGTCTTCCGCGGTGATGTATTATCAGGGGGCTTTGGTAGAGGCGTGGGAAATTTCGTTCGGGCAAAACCGTCTGGTACAGGCGCTGGCCGATTTACTGCAAAATGACGAATCTTCCGCCCGGGAAGAATTGAAGAAATACGAGCCGGGCAGCGACGAAATGATAGACGAAATCTTGGAAGAAGCCGCTAACGGTTTGGTAACAGCCTTAAAGAAAGAATTTTTACAATCGTTGCTTTTCATTCAACACCCGCCGTATCATTTGGTTTTGTGCGGCACAGCGGCCGACAAAAACCTGTTAAAAACGTGTAAAAAAGTGCTGAACGTACGCAAGGCGCGGCTGTCCGCGGTGGACGACCTGTGGGCCGACACCAACGCGGCAGACAGCCCGGCGTATGACGGTGCCTTGGCACTCGTCAGCCATACACTGCTGCGCGAACACGACACCTGGGGTTCTGTGGCTAAACCGACGGGTGTTCTGTCCGGCTTGCTCACCAAACTGGGGCTAAACGAACTGTTTTAACGCGCTTTGTTGTTACCCCGGACCTCTTATTTTCATAAGATTTTTTATCGTACGGAATGACAGATTCTTATCATAGAAAACTCCCCGGGGGAAATCCCCCGGGGAGTAAATTTACAACTAACTAGACGAACTATTGTGGAACTTCTTCCGTATTTTCTTCTGCACCTTCCTGACCAGCCACGTCAGATACAATGTAATGCTTGCCACATTTAATCACGTTACCGTTAGAAGGTTTAGCCCTGGTGCCATTTGTACAAACCATATGTACATACTCCAACGCATCGGCTACTTTCATAGTACCGCTCAATCCGCACGATTCCGTCTTATTGAAAAGATGCCTATATGCCTCGGCATAGACACGGCGGTTATAGTTGTCTATCGTGTCTTTCTTGTTGGGTGCTACCACTGTGCCTCCGACAGCCTTGATAGCCTCTTTCAATTCCTTCTGCGACGCAAAGGATGTTTTACGGTCAAACCCAATAGTCTTTCCAATAGCGGCTAACGGATATTCATTTTTAGCATTTGTCCATTTCTTGCCTGTATCGTACGAAGCATTTCCATTCCCTTGCAGAGTTTGGACAAACGGCCGTCTTCCGTCATAACCGACCGGGCCAGTGCCGTCCACTTTCGTATTTGGACGGTCCAAATCTCCATCTTTAAGTTCGTTCCAGTTGTAGTGGCCGTAGTGATAGGCATTGCCAACACCCGACTCCCGGCTACCGCTACATCCCAAGAAACGGTCATCCGGCAACAATTTGCCTTTCGCATCTTTTTCAGGGAGATTGGCCGCCGGGAAATACGAAGAATCTTCCCCAATATATGCCGCAAATGCACCGAATTGATTGGGCCGTTTGGTAACATACGGATCTCTGGACTCCAACCCTATAGTCTTACCGAGTGCACATACAACATTGATCGGTACGTCTGTCACGCCGATAGACTGCGCAATTTCCATCGCGTCCACCAAGTTGGCCACCGACACTGTGGTAACGGTATTCAACCGAACCGTTTTGGCACGTTCGTTGGCTTGGCGAACAATGTTATCCACGTAGTCTTTAACAGTACTGTTATCAAACACTTTCTTGTTCTGTATGCCATCAAGCGTACAATTCTCGTTCCCGTTATTTTTTAAGAACTTATGATAAGGTGCTTGCGCTGTGGCTTGTTGTCTAAGTGCCGCCAATTCTTCGTCACTCGGCCAGTTACCACCGGCACCGCCACCTGCTGCGGCGTCTTGTGCACGGGCCTCTTTTACAAGTTTTTGATTGGCAGGGACTTCCAGTAACTCCTCTAACGATTTGGGGTCTCTGTTTTCCTTCTCAGCAGCCTTCGCTTCAGCATCAGATATGGCCTTCAACGCTTCGCTCTCATGAACCCCCGGAGTACCTTCATCAGTGCTACCGTTTCCGTTGGCATTGTTCAGATGGCTGCCTCCATCGTGCGGAACGACTATTTCGGCTCTTTTCGGCCACTCAACGGATATTTTTTCCAATTTATCGGCCAGATTAAGTGTCGTTACCTCACGAGGTTTTGCCGTTTGTTGCGGTTGCTCTTCCTCCTCCGCCGGCCCCTGATCCGTTGGCACTGGTACATCACGCTGGGATGGCGCTACTGTCTGCAACCCATTCTGTGTGCCACCCGAAATTTTTTCTACGGGAGTATTATTCGTTTCCGTTCGGACGACTTCTTGATTGCTCGGCACACCTGTGAAACCAATGTTACCATCTGCATCACCGCCGTCGTAGTACACGCACGTAGCTGTGCTGACAATTTCGCCGGGTTTGGCTTGGCCTTTTCCGCCGGACAACAGACCCTCATTACATTTACCCAAGTTGATATTTTTGGAATCCACTAAGTCCACATAATTTTTGGGGCATTGGCGGATTTCCCACGTAATCCAAACACGCTTATTGGGTTTGATTTCACCGGTAGATTTTGTCTTATCGGCACCCACTTCTCCGGTCAATGCTGCCAGGTCATGCCGTGCCAGTACCTGAAATTTACCTTCTTTTTTCTCCGGCAACAGGAACGGAGACATATCGCCACCATACCCGAAGTAATCTTTACCAAAATAGGCCGACTTTCCTGTTTCCGGGCCTTTCCACGTATAACTCACCGGGATATTGTTATACAACGGTACCTGGAACCACTGGTTCGTGGCAGAAGACATTTCCCGCTTAGAACCATCGGTAATTGTCGGGTCTTCCCCGTGTACATTGTAGCTCACCATGAACCGTCCACGGATATCTTGATACGTGGTAGCCTTTCCTAACATTCCCGGGAACTCCAAGTGGGCGTACGGAACGGTTTTACCGTTAATGGTATGTGCCAAACCCGTCCCATCGTACACAGCCCCGTATTCGCACTTAATTTGTGCTAACGGATACTGGCAGCGGTCGCTCATGGCCCAGCCCTTGCCCTCTTTTCTAAATTTCTTCCGTTTATCCACATACATTTCTGTGGAACTGTCACCGTCTGAAGAAACCAGTCTTACTGGGCCACCGTAACTAACAAATTCCGCTAGTTCGGCATACGGTTTACCTTGCATGCCCCTCATAATTCTGTCAATTTCATCAACTGTGAGCTTGCGGCCCAAGATCCAATCTTCTTTATGTTGTTTCTTGGTCCGAACGGCCACGCTTTCCACGAAGAGCGGAATACCCTTCGCCTTTCCTTCTTGAAATGCGGTGTTCACTTCGCTCAACTTCAGTATCGGTCCATACGTGATGTACAAAATTTCCTGCATGGCCAGTTGGTCAGACGTAGGTGCTTTGTAGTATTCCTCTAACGTCTTCGCGTTCACACCGACCACATAGGTCCATTCTCTCCACTGATTGGGCTTACCGGAAGAGAAGTTGGAGAAGTAAGATCCTTCTTTGGCAAACAACTCACAATTGGTCACTGTATACTTACCGTTACCTCGACGGAGTCCTGCCATTAATCCACTCCAAGAGCCACCCGCACAATTGAATCGGGTGCCCACAAAACCACCACCCTCTGTAGGCTCTTTCCAAGCATGGGCTCCACAATCGTCCCATTTCGCCTTGCCGACAGCCTTCAGCACATCGTCTCTATTGTGTTTACAGGCCAATTCAGTAAAGGGCAATTTAGCTAATTTAGGATTTGCAAGCCAACCTTCTTGATCTATACCGCAACATTCAGCTCCGGAACTAGCGGAACCGAAAAAGTGGTCCACGGAGAAGTCGTCGCTGCCGAAGAGCAAACAGCTGCCTAAGCCCAAAAGTCCGTCTAACAATTTATTCATGATTTTTACGCGGGCATCAAAGTGCGCTTGCCACTTGGCTTGGGAGCGGGTTTTCATTAAGTCCCACCACCAGGGCTCTTTCATGTTGTAGGCAAAATTGCGCTCCATCCGGCCGTTACCGCCGCCGGGGCCGCCTAAATCGCCACCCGTAATACCGCCAATGCGGCCCGGTTCAACGGGTTTCATTTGCGCTTCCATCAAGGCCTGCATGGCGTTGCCTTTGGACATGGCATTTTTAGAACGACGTGCCTCGGCCGCCGCACCTTGTCCGAAAGCAGACCGGGACGGTTTACCCGTCACATGTACAGGTTGCAACGACACCGGCTTGGGGCTGGTTGTCGGCCGTTCGCCGCGGACTCTTTGTGCCGCATTCTTTAAGCCGCCGCCCCACATACCAATATTTAACCGGCCACCGCCGCGGTTGGTTAAACCTGCCCCGCGCAGATTGCCGATTTTGGTAGAAGCACGACGAAACGCCGCACGCGTTTGCGCAGGCGCTTGTTTGCGGTACTTATAAATATTGGTGTTATTGATTTCTTCGTCAGCTTCGGTACGTTTATAAGAAGATGCACTATCTAAGCCGCTGCGGTAGATGGTATCATCTTCCGCCTCTTCTTCTTTTTCGTTCCCTAACCCTACGATTAAATCCAATGCATCCCGTCCCGACAATTGGGAAATTTGGTCATCCGGATTACCGGTATAATCAAAACCGGAACGATCCGGATTGAAAACATCCTCGTAATCGGGGGTGATGAGAGAAGTGTCATCACTTACGCGGCCGCTGTATTTATACAAAAACGGCAGTAAGAGAAGTGCCACTATCGCCGCAATAAAGAACGGCGCATCCCGTCTTGTCCTCTCAAAAAGAGTTTGCCGGGGTTTACCGTCGCTCCCGATTTTGGAGGAAATACGGTTCACGAAAGATTTCAAAACAGGTCGTTTACTGTTTTTAATCTTATCGCTAAAGGTAAAACTATCCTTCTTTTTTTCCTCTGGCATAAATGCCTCCTGTTAAAATAAAAACTGCTTATTTGGGGGTTTTTCCCCCGGGACACGGTACCGTTTTTACACCCGGCACGCGGGCCCGTTTTACAACATTACCATAATAAAAAGTTCGCTGTTCAGAGATGGTCCCCCACTCTGTAACAACTTGCTTTGATGATACGTCCTACTAATATTATAACACTTTTTTTCATTTTTTCAAGGGGTAATTTTAGTTTTATTTATTCCGACACACTTTCATCCATATGTATACTCTTACCCCAATCAATACCCGGGAAAAACCCGCCATTAAAAATTCCTTCGCCATCGTAAAACGTAGTACGTAGCACCTGTTCCCCTTCGTACAACTGGCTGCCATCCCAACGCATACCATCTTCATCAAAAAATACCCCATTAGATGACAGCTCCGCAGGATTACAACCTTCGGTTTGTCTACACCGCTCACACGCCTGGCTAAAGGCGGTATAGTAACCGGTTAACCTTTCTGCGTGACATTGGCCTTCATGCACGTTAACGAACAAGGTCGCGCAACCGCGGTGCATCTGTTCGTAACCGCCTTTCATTTGCATACATAAACTGCTGAGGGTTTGCAAATTTTGACCGAAAGGGGAACCGGCAACGTCGCCACACGATGAAGGGAAAGAAGTTGTGCCTTGCTCATAATCATAGACGGCGTTAATAGCACTTTTAACATCGTCATAACTCGGCATAGCATTGTTTCCGGCGTCTATTGCGTCAAAGCATTGTTCATCCATGTCTAAAGATTGTTGCAAACGGTTCAGATCCGCTTCCAAATCGTTCGAATTGATAGCCACGCCCGAAAACCCAAGCGCCGTAAACACGGAACGCGGCAACTCCGCTCCATCAAAACAAGTAGAAGCCAATGTTTTTTTGAGTATTTTATTTGGAGTACGGCGGGAAATGCGCCCCACCAACCAAGCAAAATACAAATCCCGTTTTTCTTGGGAATTACCAATGTTACGGATATCCCCCACTTGATAGGCCTGACTGCGGGTTTTATCCAATTTTTTTATAATAGCATCCAATTGCGGGTCCGACATGGCGGCCTTGTTAATGGTGCGGTCCAACCAGTCAATTTTCGGGTTGACGGCAGAAATACGTTGTCCGGCTAATTTTTTAAGCATTTGGACAGAAGTGTTCCAATCGTTCTTGTCGGGTTTAACAAGCGTGGCATCTTCCCCATTAAACAAATCCGTACCGGCCGCACGGTTGGACTCCGTATTGGCAACGGCATTATCCTTTTTTAGACGGTGGACAGGGGAACCCCCTTTGGTATCGGTGCTCTTGTCATACGAACCGGAAATAGACTGTTCGCCGGCCGCGTAACGCAACAAACGCAAATCGTCCGATAGCCCGTCTGTAGGTAACTTCCCCGACCGTACTCCGGCGCGGAAGGATTCTTCGGGATCGGCGCCGAATACAGCAATTTCTTCGGGGTTGGGCAACTCCCCCCGTTGGATTTTGGCGTGCTCATTCCACGAAAATAACGCTTTTAAAAAAGAAATTTTACCGGCTTCCCGGGGAGAATACCCCATAGCATACGCCAACGAACGCAACAGCGGAATTTTACCGACGGGAACAATTCCCCCAAACACAATTACCAACAAAGCCACGGATGTCCACAACCAAGCTTTTTTGGAATGTGCTAACCGCCCAAATAGCACCAGCACCCACGCCACCAAACGTGCAAAAAACGGGCGACGGGGAGACGGTGAATTGGAATTGGGCGAATCGTTCATAAAGGACTCCTAAAGCACAAAGGCAGAGGGGAACAGAATCCCCTCTGCCGGAAAAACTATTTTTTATTATGCCCCATGGCATCGTCGTTAATTTTGCCGATTCCGTGTGTCACTGCCGTGGTAGCCATAGGTGCACCCACGTAAGTCCATGCACTCTTTAAGGCCTTTTCTAACAATCCGGTGGTCCATTTTTTGACTTGAGCTGAGAATGCTATACTAAGACCAACCGCCCCGACGCATAAACCCGTAACAATTCCTGCCAAAAGGGTGAGCGAGTTCTTTCCCCACACTTCTACAAATTGCATGGTAAAATGTTCGAGTTGCGCGAACAACGCACCCAAAGCGATAATCGACCCTAGCACACCAAGCCACCACCAGCCGCCGGCTTCCTTGGCTCTTGCGATTAACGGACAGAGTATCAGCGTGGCTGCAAACATAATACCCATCCACATCCAAATTTTATTCATAGCCTTTTCGCGCCGAGTTTCATCTGCGGAAACACCATCTCCCCACTTTTTTAGCGCGCGCGTCCGATTGTATTCCGTTTGGTCAAACTTAGACAACGAGGGACCTTCCGAGTCCGACAGTCCGGCTTCTGACAATAAACCGCCCGACTCTTGGCTGGCACCCAAAAAAGCACTGCTGCCTTCGTTGGCGGCGCGGTCGCTGTTAGCGGCGACGGCAGCCGAACGTTTGGCAATACCCTTGAGTTCATCTTTCCCCCAATTTTCACGGCGACCGGAAGCAAAACTGCCTTTGTCGTTCCCTCTACCAAAAGAAGACGCCCCTTTTGCAGACGAAATCAATTCCACAGATCCCGTGGGCATACTGCCCGAAAGACGGTGACTGCCCTCCCCTGACGGCAGGCCGGAAGCAGAACCGCCTAAACCGGAATTACCCGAGAACGGCGAACCCACGCCGGAAGACGAACTGCCTGCCCCGTAAGAGGCACTTAATCCGCTGCCGGAAGCACGCGCCATGGAAGCGGATTGCAACGTGTTACCGTTTGCCGTAGATTGAGCGGCGGCCTTGAACACAGAGCCGTCCATGGCTGTACCGGAACGCGCACCGGAAGAAGCTCCCTCGCCTACAAAACCGTTGACTTTGTTACCACCCATACCCAGGCCTTCCGTATCCGATGTAGCAGCAGCGGCACGCCCAAAAGCTCCGTCAACTGCTCCACCTATATTATCGGCCGCCGACAAACCAAAATCACCGGAGTTTCCTTCCAGGCGGGCCCGTTCTTGTGCGGTTGCCAATTGGTTCAAACGGTCACCCACGTTCACCGAAGTTAAATTGCCGGACGCATCCCGGCGCATCCCGGCCCGTTCCGACTGGTGGGTAATAGCGGACAAATCCCGTACCTGCTGGGGTTTTTTGGCGGGCTCATCAAACTGGGTAGCCGTATATACGGCCAACGCACCTATTCCGGCCAAAGCCAATACTTGCGGAACGCCCAGAGCAAATTTGCCTGCTTTATTTGTAATGAAATGAAGCCATCGCATATTTATTCTCCTTTTTTGTTTCTGTGTAAACGTGTTCCAATATTTTCTTGCGCCTGTTCGCGGCGGTTTTGCTGCTGGTTGATATATCGCTGATACTCAACCTGCCGCCGCAACACTTCCTGCTGCCGCTGGATTTCTTCTTGCCGCTGCGCTTTACGCTCGCGAATGCGGACACCTTCCCTGTAAATGGAAACGCCCCACATTATCCACGCTAAAAACAGAGCAATTACAATCACGCACAGAGCAATTACAATCACGCGCGGAAAAAAATTTTTCCTACTCCAAGGGGTAAATACTTTTACATTTCCCAAAGGCATAAATCTTCCTTCCTACGGAATAAATTTTTTCATCATGGACTTAGCAGTCTCCTTAATGGCTTCACCAAGAGATTTACCAAAAGCTTTTTGCGACCACTCATTTATCGCTTTTGCGATTTCCTTCCAACCAGATATCCATGCCAAGGCCATCACACCTATTCCTCCTGCAATAGTTGCCAACGCCCACCAACAGAGGTCATCCCATCCCCAAGCCTTCTGATAATCTATCAGCTTATCAATTAAAGAGACAAGAAATCCTAAAGCCACTAAAGTCGCTACACCTGCAGCGGCTGTTCCCCACGGAGGTAACTTCCCACAGAAGAGAATAACTAGCGCCGCACCAACCGATATACCCATGGCCCACCACATAGAGCTCTGCATATCGTTTTTGTTTTCCTGGCGTTGTTCTTCCTTTATGGAAACACCGCTCAGCCAATCATTAATGGCTACACGTTGGGACTCAAAAGGCGTATCAAAATCACGGATGTGTTGGCCTTGACCGGTGGCCAATTCCCCGCTTTCCGTTTCAATGACTAACCCGCCGGAGTTTTGGGCACTGGCTAGGAAAGACCGTCCCGCTTCGTTGGCGGAGCGGAATTTGTTTTTGGCTACTTCCGCCGAACGTTTGCGGATAAATTCCAAATCGCTGGCTCCTCTGGAATTGGACGCACGACCGTTCAGCGTGGAGCCGTTTCTGCCACTCCCCAAACCGCTATCCGGCCCGAAAGAGGAACGTCCTCTTGCACCGGAAGCACCTAACATACGGGCCGCTTCTTCCTGCAGCGAAAGAGCCGTCGGTCCGTTCCCGGCTGAATCCACCCCAACACCTCCGGACTGTTTCGCTAAACCGCCTGCGTTTTTGCCGCTATTTTGCACCGCAAACGCAGAGCCCGAACCTCCCGCACCGCCTGCTTTATTCACGGTTGCACCGGCCAGCCCCCCCTGGGCAGCGGCTTGCGCCTGGGCCTGGGTCTGGACCTGCGCTATCATATCCTGCATGCCGGCTAACGGATTTTGGGCGGCGGAACTTCCTTCCCGGGAGCCCTGTTCCACGGCAAAATTACTGCCCATACCAAGTCCTTCCGTCATACCCATTTGATACCCCACCGGAGCAGCGGGGGCAGCCGATTCATAGGAAGCCCCGTATTCGGCCATTTCTTCGTTGACGCGGTTGCGTTGGGCGACTTCGTTACGCAGTTGCATAGTCCGGCCCGATATTTCTACCGCCGAGTTGCGCGCAGAACTGCCTTGCCCGCCGGATTGGGCCACAAAAACGACTTCTTCATCCTCATACATGGACGGATTAAACGCCGTATTGTCGGACGATGAATTCACCATGTTCCACGTGGCAATCCCCGCCACGCCTACCACGGCCGCCAGCCCCCCCATCTGCAAGGCAGAAAGGGCTAACTTGCCGCTTTTATCTATCAGTTTAGTTAAGATTTTCATATCTTTGCTCCTTAGTTCAATGAGAAAAATTATTAAGAACACCGTGTGTGACAGTTAGTATAGCACTCATTTGTTGTGCAATTCTTTGAACAATCGCTATAACAATTTTTGTTTGTAGCCCCCAGGTTTATAGTTTCGCCCAGGTGCTCATTATAAATTCCTCGTTTATGGAGACGGTAGATCGGTGTATCACGAAAATCCTTATACAAAGATTTCCTGCCCGAAGGCAATACTACCTTTCCATCTTTGATGAGACCTTGGTCGTTAAGAAACTTTGCATCACTCGCACTCAAGTCCTTCACTTCTGTTCCATTTAACCCATCGAGGTATTGTTCCGCCCAAGCGTGTGATTCACGGGTGGCCCGGCCATTGGCAAACAAGGCATCCACGCTGCTTTCCAACACGTTTCCCATAAGATTCACACCCATGTTCACCAGTCCGGTTAATGCGGTTTCTAACAGTTTTTGTCCTAATGTCTGCTTATCCTGGTTTTCTTTTTTCTCTGCCGCTTTTTGCGCGTCATTAATGGCTTTTTCCAAATTACTCACATCCGCCTCTACGGGAGCCCCGGTATCAATTTCCAGTCCGGCGGCTTTCGTTAAATCTAAACCGCGGTCCGTAAATGCTTCGCTTCCTTTGATTTCGCCACCCATCATGGCACGTTTGGTGTTGGCCAGTTTCCCTTCTTTTAACCCGGCCGCAGCCCGGCTGCCTTGTGCAATTTGAAACAGGGCTTTGCGCGCATTTTGCGTTTTGACCGGCCCGGTAACAGCCGGAGTTTCTTTTCCTTTATTTTGGTTTTTGTAAGGAGAAAAATCGCCGCGCACTCCTCCCCACGTACCGCTGACACCACTGCCGCTGGCACGCCCCATACTGGCCGTACCCATTTGGTTAATTTTCGTGGGAGTCCCGGTTCCACCGCCACTGCGGCCCCGATACCCGCGGTAAGAACGTCCGCTACTTCCGGACGAACCGGCAGCCGTGTCCGTTTCGGCCGCGGTTTCCTGCGTAGCACTTTCCTCCAAGGCTTCGGCCAAATCTTGTTCTTGCCGGGCGGCTTTTTCTTCCGGTGTGTATAGTAAAGAGGTTTGGTCTTCCTGCATATCCGGATATTTGGATGCTAATAAAAATTCTTCGGCCTCGTCGTTAGAGAAAGGCAAACTGGCCAGGTCGTACCCGGCAACGGTCAAATCCTCAAAAGAGGCCTCATCCGGTGCCGTTAAAAATGAAGATAGCATCATCAACGCCACAAAACAAACAATACCCACAGACCCCCAAGTATAGGCCTGTTTGCGATTCATCTTATTTATCTTACGAAACACATTATCCGGCTTAAATTTAAACATAACGGATCCTTTTACATAATAATAAAAATCACTCTTGTTGACCTGTTCCCCACGGAGAACACTCAAACAAAGAGTTCCTACCCACTACCTCTATTTACAGTATAGACAGAAAATGTGTTTTTGTCAAGGGGAGAAATTTATTCTCCCTCCCAAATCGTTTCGGCCAATTTATCAAGCGGGAAAACAGATTGCGCCGACACATCGGTACGCCATTGGCCACAAGGAAAATTCATTTCGTGCAAGTGCGTAGCATCTGCCCCGGTGCGTACGGACGCCGTACACGACACCGTGTAAAGGTTTCCCCCATCCGGCTCCGCCCGAAAAGTGCGTTCCCCTAACACAAATACCGTTCCTTGTTTAACGTAAGTTTTGTTCATCCGGTAAAAATGCGCATCAATTTTGGGCCCGACTATTCGCCGCACAAAGCGCGCCGCCGCATTTAAATTATGGGCCTCAAGTGCCGGAGCCGACGGAAGTACCGTCTGCGAGGTGACAGCTTGGGCAACGGCTTGGTCTGCCTTCGTTTGCACGGCTTGGGCTTGTTTATCCAAGGAAAAAACGTCCTCTGCCACCGTACGCGCAGAATTTTTGGCAACCCGGTACGATAATTTAACCAGCCCGTCGCTCGTCACCGCTCCTGCAGGGGAAACTTTGACTCGGGTGGTATTTAACAAAGGTACATAACGCACCGTTAACGTAATTTTATCCGGGGTATATTCGTAAAAATCCTCCCCGCGGGCGGCTTCACGCGTGGCGGGGTTTTCGTTAAAATTGAGCACCACCGTTTCTTTATCGCTACGCCAACAACACGCCGAAATGCAGGCATCCTCTAAATCAATCCGCTCGGCGGCCTGCGGCGGCCAAAAACGCAATTTAAATTGATAGCACGAATCGTACTGTTTACCGTCAAAATCTGTTTTTTTGGCAGAAACTTCCAACCATTTTTTAGTAGTCGCTACGCCAGAATTATTCAGCGGCGTATAACAACCGTTGAACCCGCATACACTTAAAACAATTGCAACACATATCCTTTTTTTCATACACTTTAATTATAGTAAAGTTTTACGAAAGGAGAAAAATAAATGCAACTTATTTTGGTGTATATCCGCAAAATCCAATATATCCCGCAGGAATACCACTCCATGCTGGCGCAAATTATCTCGGCCCTGGTATTTGTAGTAGGGTTGTATCTTATTGCCCGGTTTACCACGTGGTTTTGCAATAAGTATTTAGCCAAACTGGTGGCCAAAATTCACTCGGCCAAAGCCTTTGATGCGTTACAAAAACACCGCGTTTTTACGGCCCTGGGCGTAGTGTTGGCGGCCTTGGCGGCCATTAACTTGCATGCCGTGTTTATCGCCGAGCAAACCGGTTGGTTGGCCACC
>JAEEGL012595530.1_pt1 | contig 21366 bp, 13 predicted proteins | sample 9134231 | NCBI WGS metagenome assembly JAEEGL01 (sample SAMN16246548, study PRJNA631951) | gut metagenome | biome: gut microbiome; feature: rumen; material: fiber-attached | host: Bos | place: Iran: Karaj | collected 2018-10
ACCTCCCTCTACACCGTCGCCCAGGCCCACCTCCCCGGCCACCGCCTCCGCACCGACTACACCGACGCCGATCCCGACCTCGAGAAAGACTTCTACCTCCTACGCCATACCAGCTGCCCCGCCCTCCTCACCGAAAACCTCTTCATGGACAACCCCTCCGACTGCGCCTTCCTCCTCAGCGAAGAAGGCCAGCAATCCCTTGTTGACCTCCATGTCGATGGCATCACCACCTACCTTTCCTCCCTCTAACGAAGAATGCCCGGCCTCGCCGAGCATCCTTCGCTATTCTGTCCACTCTTGTCCACCCTGTCCACTCCGTCCACCGGAGTCCATGGTGGACAGAATTGTATTCTTTTGTTCATCGGTCAAATATACTGTCGGCGAAGTAAGTAATGATTGGGCTTTCTGAGCAATACCTTCAACCTTCTCGGACTCATTCATTGCTTGATACAAATCATGTAGGGTAACGTATATCTCCAGTAGTTCAGAAGCACACAAGTCTTGCAGGTCCGGCCGTTTCTCTGGCACTATGGCGCTTGCCTCTTCCAGAATAGAGATAGACGCCTCTAAATTTCCTTGGTGCATAAGCACCAGGCCTTTAATGTATTTCGCAGAAAGGAGAGAAGGCAGGATTCTGTCCGGCTCATTTACAAAGAGTTTCTCAAAGCCCTTAATGGCCTCAGATACATTCTTGTCTGCATCTTCAATTTGCCCAGCTGATAGATTGAGAATGGCCAAATTCAAATGGGCTGATGTTTGGACTTCACGTGCATCATCTTCGTCATAGCCTTTTGCCAAGAGATTCTCATAAAGCGTCTTAGCTTCAACTACTTCCCCAATACTCTGTAAAAGGTCTGCTTTAGATGCCAAGATAGCAAGTCCATCGGCAGAGTCTTCAAGTTTGAGGGCATGTATTATCCCATCTGCTTCATCAACCGAATGGATTGCAGCCTCCGTGTTGCCTTCCAAACCAGCCATAATTGATTCAAGGTGGCATACCTGAGCTCGAACCAGGGAATTCTCGCCAGAAAGGGATTTGGCCTGTACAAGGGCTGTTTTGGCCCTTCCTATATCTCCTGAATCCAATCGTACACGGGCAATGCTGAGCAGTATAGACGCTACCAATTTATCGTCTTGAGCCATCTGCTCTTTTGTCTGTAATACGTCAATATCTGCTTCTTCCGCAGTTACAAGACCTTGTTCAATATCCTCAATAAGATGCCGTTGCTCGCGGCGTAGCTTCTGGTAGATGGTCAAAGCCTCGTCGAACCGGTTGCCCAACAGATGATACTGGTTCTCCGTGGCAAGGAAAAAAGCGAACTCGTGTATCTGGTCTGCAATCTCCCGAGGATTGTATTTGGACAGTGGATTCTTTACGAGTTCAAGGATGTTTCTATAGTAGTTTACCGTCTTCTGTACCCAACGGCGCTTCTTCAGTTCAGACTCCGTCGATATACTCTGAAGCAGTGAGTCAACAATCTTTTTGCTGCCCTGGGCGAATTCCCGAAGCTCATCCTGAAGTCGAATGGAACGTTTTATCTGCTCCGATACTACCGGCTCAGGAACAAAATCCTGATCATACTGGGCTTGGTTAACTTCGGAATCAGTAACGGACTTGTTGAGAGTGTCTTCCAGCGACTTCTTGTTCTTTTTCTTGGTCTTAAACGCTATGTATTTGTCGTAATCCCCAGAGGTGAAGATTGAATACTTGCGATTCTTATACCTGTAGAAGGTGACCTTCGGATTAGCAAAGAACTCGTCTTTTTCCTTGAAGAGTTCAGGTACACGCTCTGCGGCAAATTGTTTTTGGTTCTTGCTCTCGAAGATTTCGGCAATCAGTCCAGCCCTCAGTGGGCTCTTATCACTGGTACTGTTTCCTTTGGGGATTAATGCCCCATGATGAGCGCAGTACCAGATATCCTGAATGATTCTGAAATCTTGAACGATGGAAGACCGAATTGCCTTGAAGTCTCTATCATACAGATAAATCTGCTTTGGTTTACAATAGATGGCCTTGGCAAAGTCATAAAACGATTGCCATCCTGTTTGTAGGAGTTTGTCTATCTTTCTTAAACGAGTTTCATTCATTAAATAATACTAAACATGAATATATGTTTGTCAGTTGGGCTACTGTTATGTAATAAAACATTCTAAAACAAATAGTATCCGCGCGTTGAAAAACATCTTTAACAAAAGTCACAATCAAAGGAAAAATAAACAAGAGGACAGCCGTTGATCGTTACTCATAATGAAGGTAAGGATGAACATGCAAAAAACAATCACATACACAGGAAAGACGCTTGCTTTTGTTTTTTGTAGCTAAATAAATGAATACTTATTCTTTTTCAAGTGTGTAATTGAACGCGTATTGGTTTTTGGAGACATATATATCATGGTAATCCGTGCTCAAATATCCCTCAGCAGAAACGCGTATTCTATAAGTTCCCACATCTTCAAATAGTGAATAAATACCATTCGAATCAGTGTATCCAGAGTCTGAATCTCGTATATAAACTCGTGCTTTGGTAATCCCTTTTCCCTCGTTATTCTTAACGTTGAATGTAACCTTTACCTGTGTTCTATCATATAAAACATCACCATAAGAGACTCCGTTATCGTCCTCTGCAAAAGCTTTAGCGTAATACAATGTTCCTTGCTCTAAGTCATTAATAGTTACAGAATAATCTCCATTACCAGCGGTGCTAGCAACGGCTACTCTATCAGAAAGAGATGGGGAGCTATTAGTAGAAACACAAAAGCCTCGACGTTTAATATCTGACGCACCTTTAGTAGCTGTTCCGTAGCAAATAAGTAAATTCTGATAAACACTAATCTTTGTCGATTTGGCTGTAGCCGCTCCGGTTTTAGTCTTAAAACTCATCACCGAGCTATAACCAATCCCAATCTCGTTTTTCGCATATACCCGGAAATAATAAGTCGTACTTGGAGATAGCCCCGTAAGATCAAACCCCAAATAATAATTTCCAAAGGCTTTGCTGAAATGATTACCATCAATTGATGGATAGCCATTTGTATCCCAGCAAACTCCAACCTCTTTTATAGTATATCCGCCGTCGCTATAAATTTGACTTACAATTGAAGCAGAAGTGGCCGTTATACTCGTCGCAAAGGTTTTTGTGGGATCACTATTAATGACTGGTAATCCGCTGTCCGTGGTATTTGTTATCGAACCGTCATATGAAACTCCTTTTTTGTTTTTTGCATATACTCTAAAGTAATATGTCGAGTTGCGGTCCAACGATTTTAAATTTACTTTACCCTGAAAAGTCCCTTCTTCGTTCCCACAAGAAACGATATTGTCGTCTATTGTAGGCGATTGATTCTTTCCATAGCAAATGCCTCTGTCTAATATGGGAAGCCTGCCATTATCCGAAATATTAGCATTTATTGTAAGGATGCTGTCATCAATTCTTGAGCCAGTAAGTCGAATTGATGGAAGATCAGGCCCTTGTATGGCTATCGTCCCCATATCTGTTGTACCAGTCGCGAAGCCCGGGATGTCGACTTGTTTTTTTAAGCAAGTATCATCACCAATTTCAACGTAGTAGGACGCATCTATTTCCTTAATTACAATTGAGAAGTTGAATACTCCTTCTGTATTTGTAATGGTTTGCGTATGCGTATTATCCCCATTGGTGACTCTAACGGGGATGCCACTAAATGGAAGATTGCTTGACAATTCAACGACTCGCCCAGTATAAGAGGCGGTTGTATTCTGCTCTTCAGTAGTACAGGCAACCACGCCAAATAGGAAAATAACAGCGGCTGCTATTTGTCTTATTCTTTTCATCATTAAAAGTTGTATGTCAATGCTATTCCCATGGATGGCTGAATGCCAATGGGTGTGTTTACAGGTGTTGCCACAAAAGTATAATCTAATTTTGAACCTTTTTTGGGCACAGCCACATATGCTCTGATTAAATTAACAACATATACGGCGCCAGCGCAACCAAAACAAATAAAACTAGCTTTCTGTGCAGTGTTATAGTTGCTTTTAGCTTTATTATAAGCATCGTAATCAGTTGTTCTGTCTTCCATTATGGTTTTCTGACTTTTGGCATAAGCAAGAAGCCCAATCCCTCCACCGACTAGTGCTATATCCCCTATGAGATAACCTACGCCTTCTGCTGTATGTCCTTTTTGCATTAGGCCAAGGCCTGGAACTATTGACTCTGCTAAGGCTATTGAATTAGATCTGGCCTTTGCCCTTCTTTTTTTTTCTTGCTTTTCATCGTCATATTTCTTCAGTTTTTCATCCCATTTTTGCTGCCTTGAGGCATCCAAAATACCTATTCGGCCGATTAGGTATCGGTCGGCTCGTTGAAGCGCGTAATAGTCCGATATATTGGTTACGGGCAGGTCTTCTTCAAAACTATCTGGATACGAAGCGGTCTTTCTTAATCTTCCGGTCTCTACATCATAAATCTTTGCTCGAAAGTAATAATCATTGGCTTTTCTTCTTTCGACTACTATGACACATAATTGCTCTACCCCCATTAATTTACCATACTCTTTTACCTGTTCTTCATCAACGGCACCTGAATGCTGGAAGTTCATTTCTGCATTTCTTTCTGCAAAGAATTCGTCAGATTTCCCAATTCTAATATCATACGTGTTATCTGACGCATTAAGCAACTCCCTTTGAAAATCGTCCTCAATGGCGTGAAGTTCAGTTTTGTCTATGTCAGAACTTGTCGCCACTACCGCAATACTCTTGGAGTTTTGACCGTAGGTTACGAGAGAGATTAGACCCACGCATAAAAATGTGCAAATCTTTTTCATTGGTTCATTTCGTTTAAAGCGTTTACTAAAACAGTTCCTATCTTTTTGTTAGCCACGCGGTAGGCATCCCTTGTAGCGATAGCAAAATTCTTGTCGCTTCCTCCTTGCTGATGAAGTTCATCTTCGAAGAGGATTTCTCCTGTCATTTCATTCTGAAGCTGGATTACTACGTCAACATATGAGCAGTACCGGCCTTCTTCTTGAATGTATCCCGCTTCTCGGGCATTAGCCGTGACATAGACTGACCAGAGAGCTAATTCAGGGTCAGTCGTGCACTTATACTTTGCGCTTGTAAGAGACTTGCGCACAGCAGTCTCGAAGCCGACCTCTTCTCCAGAAAGATTCATCGCATTAGAAGAAACAAACACGAGGCGATTCTCCTTTCTCAATCTTTGGCTCTCTTCGTATGCTGCTTTCCTCTCTGCCTCTGCCTTCCTTGCTGCAGCGGCTGCTCGGTTCTTCCTTTCAGCAATAGCACTGTCACATTTAGAGATCCAAGCATCCATGTCCGCGCTGTTGAGTTCTGCATATACCTTGCAAAGGGAAAAACCCTGCTTTGCTTCTTCAAAGCGTCCGTTATTATAAAGCGCTTTGCAGTGTTCCAAATACTCAAAACCATCTGCGAAGGATGGTATAGCAAGGAGTACCCCGATAAGTATTGTCAATATTTTTTTCATTGGGACACAACATTTTTATAGGTTTCAATCAATCTATACTTGTCTTTTTCTTGAGCAAGGATTCTTGCACCTTCAGGATCAGAAGTGCTCAAAGCATCTGATTGGTTTATAAGGATTTGTAACTCCCTCATAATCGCATCAGCTTTAATAATGAAGGATTCTCGCAATTTTGAAGATTCGTTTTTCCCGACAAGAGGATCTTCTCCTTCAAGCCCTTTGATTTCAACAAATATCTCGCTTGCAACACGCAACGCATCAACATTAGAGTTATTTGCATTATCTAGAGCTTGGTTAAAATCAGCTATACGTTTTTCGTAGTTTGCTACAGTCTGCTGATTAAGTTCTATACGTTCTTGTTCGACTTTTTCTGCTGCAGTTTTTTGCTTATGAATAAAAACTCCAAGGCAAATGATACATAGAAGAAGAAGTATCGCAATATAGGGAGCGGCTTTCTTCATCTTTGCTTTATTCTGAATCTTCTGAAGGTTGCGCAACCTTTCTTCATGCACTCTCTGGATATAGCTAATCTTATCAGCGAATCCCTGGTCTGAATTCTTCCAGTCGCGGAATGTGGCGGAATCAATGCCTGTCTCAGCACAAGTCTTCAGGAGGTCACAATCATTGGATTCGAATAGTTGGACAAATTCGTTCTTTAAACGATTGTTCTCAGCATCCCTCTCTTTTTTCTCTTCAAGCGAGCGTCGCGCTTCCTCTTTCTTCTTCTCAATTTTCTCCTGAGCATCTTTGAAGGAATTAGCGAATTCGCGGTCTTGAGAAAGCCAGCTGTTGAAAGTAGAATTAGTAATCCCGGCCTTTTCGCGAGCTTTATCAATGCTCCCCTCCATTTCTGTATATGCAATGATAAACGTCTCCTTTTGATACTGAAGTTTCTCCTCGGCTTCTTTTTTTCGAGCCTCTTCTTCTAGCCTCTTGGCCTCAGCATTTGAAGCAACTTCCTTGGCATGCTCCTGTTTTTGCTCAATACTTTTCGTAAACTCACCAAACATAGATTTGGCATAGAACATCGAGCGTGGAGAGATAGTCGCAACGCTATTGGCCCAATCAGTTTCCAATAATTCATGGATAGCATTGTAGACAGAGGTGAGTTCCTTAGAATAACCGGGAGTCATACTACTGAAAGCGGTCCGGGCAGCAATCTCTTCATTCCTCATCAGGAATCCTACCACTGAAAGCAAGCTTTGGTTCTGAGTCGGATAAAAACTATCCCATGCAGTGAGCTCTGCAAGCGACATCTCTGCTTCACTTTGAAGCCCTTGTTTGCCGTAGGCCACGTATGACCAATAGGTTTTCCAGTAATCTTCTTTAGTGTCTTTCTTTAAATGATCCAAATATTGGTCAGGGTGAACTATTGCAAACAGTTGATAATACATTTGGTTGAGTTCACCAACCTGTACTCTACCCATCCAACCTTCAAGATCCACAATTGCCGAAGCAATAGCTCTTTCGTCGTTACGCGCAATGGCATCAGCCGCATATTCGAGTTTAATACGGCCTGCCGGAGGCAGTTCGGTACGGACTTTTTTTGAAAGAGACTTGACCTCATCCAAGATTTCCTTAGCAATATCCTGATCTAAGTCGAGATCAATGCGATAGTTTTCGAGTTTTCTGAATGCCTCCTCGCTGATAAACCCATCATTGCAGAACTTTTTACACTCTGCTCGATAGGAACGTTTCTTTTCCGTCAACTCTTCAGCAACTGTTTTCTTAGGCTGGTTAACGATGACTTTGCCTATCTGCGTACTGCTTGTCTTTGTGCTTTGATCCGTAATTTCTACATTGCCGCCAACCGCTGCACCTCTCAGGTTGTTGCCAGGGTTCACCTCTTCATCTATTGAGTAAGGCGAAGATGAAGGCTTTGAAGCAATTTCAGTTGCCTTGGACACAACGCTAATAATAGGGCCGGGATCCTCGATTATGCCACCGGGAATGGATGCGGGATTTAGCCCAACCGTATGATTATCATCGGAAGTGGCATGTTCCCCGTTAGATGCTTCTTTTTCGAGAAGCATTATGGGTTCATCAACATCAACACATATCGGGCAGAAATGGTCCTGCTCATTTTCAGTTGTATAACCGCATTTGGGACAATATTTCATGGCTTATCTTGTTCTAGTGTAGTTAATCAATTGTCCTGTAATTATATCAAACGTTAACCAGACACGCCCTTCGTTATACTGGTCAAAGGAATAGATAATCGTATAGTAATTGTTATCGCGCCTGCAGTCACTGAAAAGGACATTTCTCAAACCTTCATCTCCCAGTTTTTTGGCAAAAAAATCGAACATCCCCATAAGGGTGTCATCAACTTCATCGCGTACTGTATGGTACAAAAGGTCTAGTTCAGATATTTTGTATTGTTCGCACTTGTCTGAAGAAACATTTTTGAATCCGAAGGTAGAAGATGAACCTACGGCGTTAAGGTCATCTTTAATAAGTTCCAAATCAATGCGGCTATTGGGGTCACAAGAAATCATCGGACACCCAAATGAATTGAACTCGGCTATTGTACGTAGTTCCAGTTCCCAGGCTATTTGCGGTTCATGGAAAGCATAGTCAAATAAGTAATCAATCTTTGCTTTTGTTAATGCTTCATCAGCACAAAGCCCACTCTGGAAATGCTTTAAGAAGAGCTTAATAAGAATTTCTATGTAATGCCGGCAACCGGTGTCGTATGGCGTAGAATGGCTTGATCCAATAAAAAGGAGAGTGTTTGCAGTAATAGCCGATAACAAAACAGATTGTTCGTTTTGGAGACCGGTATGCTTCGCACCGTAACATGCTAAAGAAAAGATGAACGCGGATTTGTTAAAATGCGCGAGTTGAGGCGCATATGCCACTGGTCCTCGGGAACATCCCATATTATTATCCCAGATATCAGGCTCCCCAAAATAGAAGGGTAGCTCATCTTGCCCGGCACCATGTAGGTTCATCATTGTGAAATCCGCGTCCCCCAAGTCAGTCGTAAGTCTTTCGTGCCATGAATCTTCTTTCTTGAAAAGGTCAACTAAAGGAGAAAGGTAAATCCCATTGCAAACATAATCATAGTTGCCGTCGGCTTTTGAATGGACTGGAACCAAGCCGTTTTGTAGGAAGGTAGAAGCAGGCATCCAGTTCTGGGCGGATATCAACTGAACCTTATTTATCAGAATGCGATCTTGAACCTTGGTGACTCTCTCAAGATAAAATGATACAGCTTCTTCGAAAGAAATAGTTGGATTGGTTTCAAGAGGTAAACGACTTACACTACATTGAGTATGCTGTATAAACCGCTGCTTGTTTTTTGACTTAAAAGCATCCTCAATGAATGCGCAGGGGTCATTTACGCCAAACAAACCATAAAGGATATCAGCCTCAATCCGGCAATCTTCAATCTGTTCATCTTTCTTTTCTTTGAATGCGAAATAAGGGATAGACACAACATCATCGCCTCCAATTATAAATAGGCTCAAAGATGGAGATGGGGTAAGTCCTGCTTTAGAGATGAAGGTTGTTATTAAATCTCTTTGGCTTTGCCAGTCCCCCTGCTTATAGAGGCTTCTATACAAAGACAAATCTAAGAGATGCCAGAAATGATTATATGAGGATTCTATGCTTGTGAATCTTTTTAGGGCGTCGAGAACAATACCGGACTCTATTTTGTACTTCTCTGAGATGCGAACCGTGTCTGTGAGAATAATCCCATATCTTGTCACACCGTCCTCGCTTGTGTCAAAAGCAGGTTGCGAACTGTTCAAGGATGAAGAACTTGTTTGGTCCACATCCTTAAGACTCTTAATTTGTTCATTCTGCTTTTGTGCAGGAGTAACGGTGTTAAAAGTCGATAGTAATTCTCTCCAATCTGCCATTATACCTTAGAGCTGGGTTCCACATTCGGGGCATAAATGGCCCTTAAGCCCTTTTGCTCCGCATTTCGGACATTCGACAGAGTACTTCCTGTCAAGGATTTTACGGAACTCTTTTAATTCATATGCCTTAAATGATTCAGTTCCAACAATTATCTCAGTGTCAGGTGTAACTATTTCGTCCTTGATCATTGTGATAACGGACGTGAAATCCCACTGCTTGTCCCCAAACTCTGGAATAGTGTAAAACGCCACATCCGGAGCTCCTGCCATCGCTTTCATTCCTTCAGTGTGCATTTTTGCCCCACTGGTCATCGTTGTGTAATGGAGAGCGCTATCTTGAGTCTTATCCACGCGAGATTGTGCATGGTGGGCCTCTTCTCTATACTCCTCTTTGTCCGCTGTAACTTCACCGATTCGATGCTTGGCTATGCCTGTAATGGCGTCCATTTGAGCTTGTGCAGTTGCTTGCTGGCCACCGACAGCACCTGTTACGAGGCTAGCGTTGGTCTTCATCGCTTCTGTCATGAACTGCATCATACGTTCAAGCGTCCTTTCTTGCTGCTCACGGCTCTCTTTGTCTATCTGAGCGGATCTGTCAGCCAGTTCTTGGATGATCCGAACTCTCTCCTCCGTGCTTACTCTCAACCATTCATTTTCTTTCTGCGATGAGAATGCAGCCGCTAATGCAACCTGAGCTTCATCGGAAAGGTCTTTAATATTTGTGGCAGCAATCTGCTCTGGTGACATGCCTGCAGTTATCTTTTGCATAGCCTGCTCACTTTCGGCTTTTAATTTTGCCATAGCAATTTCGTGAGCTTGTTGCTGCGCAAGATTGTCCCGATTTATTTTTGCCAGTCCTTCTTCTTCTTCAAGGCCGATTCCCTTTAGAATCCTAAGACGTTCCAAAGCCTTTCTGGCTTCCTCGTCCTCAAGAGCGATCTTGTCTTTAGCCTTATTAACCGCTTTTTGTTGTTCTATTGCATCCCTTGAATCTTTATAATCGTCGTCCTTTTTTGTCTCACCGCGGTCAATGTCCTTGAGTTCCGTCTCGTGTACTTTCTGGGTCTTTTCAATTTCATGGCGGTGCGCAAGCTCTTGCTTTGCAGTCTCAAATTGAGCCTGCTCAATTTCCCCCTCATACTTTGCATCAAGGATTGCTATATCCCTTTCGGCTGATAGTCGTTCTGTTTCTGTCCTTCGCATGGACTGATAAGAAAGGATTGTCTCCACCTCTTTTCTTTCATCTTTCTTCTTCTTCAACTCGTGAACCAAGGCCTCATAATCATCCTCACTTACCAAACGATTCCCTTTAATCTCAAGAAGGGCTTTATCGGTATCTGCATCTGTTTGGGCCTCACGTATCTTTTTCTGGCTCGCCAAGAGTTGGCAAAATGCTTCCATCTCATCATCATGGAGCAGTCGGTCCTTGTTCAATTGATTCAAGGAATACCTCAAGTCCTCTTCAGAGCGGGCTTCTTTAAGTGTCTGGCTATTGTTTTCGGCAATAAGCCTGTTTTTGAATTCATTTGTGCGAATAAGGTATTCCAATTCCTTATTAGTGCAATAGAGTTTGTGCTCTAACTCATGATAACGTGCAAAATCTGCGCTGTTGATGCAAACATCAATCATTTGAGCAACAGAAACGCCCTGAAGTACATAATCGACTTTTGTCTTCACTGCGTCCATAATCCGTGCTTTGAGCACAGGAGGCAGTATAGAAGATTCTACGTCTTCATGAGCGAGTTGCTCCTGGAGAACAATCCCAACAGGATCAAGAATCTCTTTCTGCAAATCCCATATACGACAGTAATGATTCTGAGTCAGGTAGTGCTTTCTGAACTTGATAAAATCCGTAACCTCCAGATTCATAGTGACGCCAACTTCAAGGGAAGACCGCTGGGTCTGCACGGTATAGGGGTAGAAATCCGCTTGGCGCACACCGAGCACAATCGGGATGTACCCTTCAATAACTAGGATGACATCTACTAGGGAATTCTTACCAAGATTCTGAAGTTCGGAGCCAAGTCGTTCGCCGCGAGTTACCTCTTCGTTGTAGGAACCGCCCTGTTTCTTCCCTGTGAAGAAACGCCAGATATGCCTAAGGGTTTGGCCAAAACGTTCAATAGCCGTAGGGAAATAATATACACCGCTTGAAAGTTTGGTTACAACTTTACCGTCAATCATCAATACTGCTACAACTCCCTCCTGCACATAGACGCCCTTTGCACCAGATAAGTGTTCAAATTCTGACACGTTGATGCGGCGGGCGACCTCGCCTTTTGCTAAGCTCCATACAACGCAATTCTTTACCATCTCAATATCGGGAGCCTGGTTGGAAATGTTGGACTGTGACATATTAGAAATTTTTAGTGTTTTATTTCCCATTTGGTTGTTTGTGGTAGTGAAGGCTGGCGAAGTCGCTGGAGAATCCGCAAGCGGTTTTCCGCATGTTGGACACCATTTGTAGGATGGCAAAAGGTCAGTTCTGCCGCAGTTCCTGCACTTGATAAGCATTCTCAGTCTACATTACCTCTAAATTAGGACAAATATAGCAAATTAACACATAATACGGTTACTTTTTGGCGTATTTCTTATTAAACAAGGTAATAATCAGTCTATTTCGAACCATCTTGGCCGTCTTCTTTGATGTAGAAAACGGGCATTTCCACCTTGTACTCTTTGTCAAGAAGATGGCACTGTTCCCTGATGATGCTCCTTTTCTTGATAGCCGGTACCAGGCAGAATTTCTCATACATGTTTTTGTACTCCAGTTGCTCATCGGCAGGCAGTTTGAAAAAGTCCGTGACATGGGGGAAAAACAGTTTAGCATATGCAGTGGCTATCTTCTTCACAGCCTTGAGGTCCCTAAGATCCGAAGAAAGATCGTATGACACGATGTCTTCGAAGATGCAGGCATATTCCGGGCGGAATCGCATAGTATGGAAGATCTCTGAAATGTACTCCGTGTTTAGCGACCAGCCATCCACGATGCTGCCTATTCCCAGGCGGGGCATCTGCCAGCCCTGGATAAAACCGTGGAATCGGTCCAACGTGGCAGAATCTCGGAATACACCTGGCAAATAGCGGTAATAATCGTTGCCGATCGGCTGCATCTCATCGGTCAACCCGATGTTGCCGATAAGCCCCAGGCCACATTCGGACTGGAACTGTACGTTATCGATGGCCGCCTTGCCCGACTCCAGGTAACCTTTGAGCATGGAACGCACTTCGTCGTCCTTGATGTCAAAGGTCGTGATTTCGTCTATCAGCACAGCATCATGCGTTTTCATGAAGCCAAACTGCTTGGTAGCCCTGTTGTAAAACATGCGTGCCCGCGTAGTGCCGCCATTGCCGACCAGCCAGAGATACTTGCTCAGATTGTTGTAGACATAAGATTTTCCCGTGCCTTTGGGACCGAGTTCTATCGTGTTCAAGCGGGGCTCCACGGCGACCAGGAGGCGGGACAAGAATTCATGCTTGCGCATGAGGGTGTCCTCCTCATTCTCTCCGATGAAACTGTCCGGATTGTATTCCATCGTGGCTATTAGGACGTCCATCCATTCCTCAATGGTGAATTGGGCACGGGCTTTCAGGAAATAGTCATAATCAACCGAATAGGGACGAAACGGCCGGAAAGCTGTCATATTCACGTATCCATTCTTCCGGCCCTGCGGCTCGAAGTATTCCAGCGAAATATTGCCCCAGTTCTCACCGTCAATGAGGTCGTCCACATGGCTTTCGATCACGGACGGAAGGATGTAAGCGTCGCTCTGCAAGTCCACGTCGGCGATATTGAAAGCAGTCTTGCCTGCCTTCAGATCGCTTTGGACCACAAACCGGCATGTAAGGTTTACTTTCTCCCCGCGCAGCAGCCGCTGGCGGATCTGGCCGCCGTCTTTGGTCATCTTTGTGTCCAGGTAGTCCCTGACTGCTTCGCGGTCCACAACACCGGCCGTGTCGGAGAAGCGTTTCACAATGTAATCCTTTACGAATGATGGCAGGTTCCGCCCTCCAAAAAGGCTATCCATGTTGCCGGACTTATACACTGCCAAATCCGGAAATGTCTGTTTGATTTTGTCACTGATGTCCATTGCTTATGTCTTTAAAATGAATTATCTACTTCTGCTCCCTCGATATGTATGACGATACGGGCCTGAGGGATTTCTTCTTTTTGTACAGGCTCGTTGATAATTACCCTCCTGCGGCTGCCACCTTCATTTTTCACGGGTTTGGATGGCCGTCTTACAGCCACCGACTCCTTCATGCTTTCACGCAGCATAAGGTGGCTGGTCATTTCAAATTCCCTGAAAAAAGGCCTGCGCTTCATATTGGTGTAGGGACTCATGTACAGGTCTTTCCGTGGGTGCATGGCGGGCCTGACCTCGGCTTCCATTCCATGCCGCTTGAGTTCCGCTTCAAACTCGGCATCGCGGAAATCATAAATCATGACCGTCTGGCCATTATCTGTTTTGATAACCTCGCTGAAGGCATATCGTTCATAGTGCTTTTTCAACACTGCGAGAATCCGAAACGCAAGGACGGCCCGGACATGTTCTATGCCGGACAGTTTTTTTAGGGCCGCCTTGCTTTTAATGGCGCCGATGTCCAAAATGGAATATATTTTTCGCAGTCTCATGGTTGTGTATTCTATTCTTTGCACTCAAACAGGAGCATGACGGCACCGCCAAGTTCGATCAGGTCACCGTCCCTGAGGCGGAACCTTGACTCGGAATCCCGGAGTTCATACTCCTCGCTGCCGTTTGCTCCTTCACGGATGACCGCCGTTTTGCTGCCATCCGGACGGCAACCGTATGGAGTCGCTTTCAGGTAAAATGCTTCGTTGTCATAAATCAGGTCGGCATGGGTGCCGCTGACATGGAAGTTGAGTTCCTTGAGCGTCTTGTCTTTCTCCTGGTCATTGATGGCAATCTGGTTCTCGCGGAAAGGGCGTTCCTTGTTGGCCTCGGATTCTCCGCGTCCGATGTGGAAGACCGTCCTTTCCGTGACATTGAGGTCATACGTTTTCCTCATCATACTGCCGCGCCCGCCGGCAACTGTAATACGGGCTTTCCCATTCATCTTTTTCTTGACATCTTCCTCAATCAGGAAAGAAAACCAGATGGCATCTTCCAGGATGCAAGAGGACTGGATCTTGGATGACGGTTTGCCCATCCTCACGATGATGTCAGCACTAGACAGGGCGGTGACCAGGTGGTTCTCGATTTCAGTGTGCAGGCTCGTAACAAAATCATCGTTTTTAATCAGCCTGATATACACAGGGTCGGCCACCCAGATGGTCACCTGGCGGATATTGCCGTCCCCCTCATTGAAACGGAGCTGCTTGAACCTTGAAAGGAGGGCGTTAATTATGCTTTTTTTTGCATCGACGGCATTATCAATTTTGGACGGTTCTGGATGCCTGTTGAATAAATTCCTGATACTCATTGTTATCTCGCGTTTAATTGATTATTGATGAATGTTATATCCACATCGGTGAAGGAGATAATCTCCATGTTACCCACCAATAAAGACATGGCGCATTTGAGGGCTTCGCAAGATTTTTTATACTTTTTCTGCTTGAAAAGCACTTCAGCATACTTGATATACGTCTTAATTGAGATATTGAACTGGTCCGGATATTCATCACCATAAGTCGCAAGCAATTTGATCACCTTTTCGTATTGTGCCTGCTCCTGAGTGTAGTTGTCCATCAGGTCTAAAGCGTCGCAGTAACTATTCACCACTTTTGCATAGTCGGTCAGCAAGTCAATATCCAACCCATTCTCGGACTCCAGTGCTGCCGAGACAAGAGCCTCATACTTAGCCACCATCTTATAAGTGGAAGCTGCAAACCCGAAGGCCGTTTCATATTTCTTTTCTTCTGTCATGTTCCTAAACTCCAATGCAAAGGTAATGGACAACGTCCGTCATACCATGTTAGATGTTGTTTTTAACGGGAACCCTTCTTATCATATTGAAATGCAAATGGTTATGTCTTGACGTGTTCCTACGGAAGAATGTAATCCGGGAATAAAAAGAGAGCCGCAGCTACAAGCACGAGAAGGATGATAATAATCCTCAACGGACTGAAAAATTTGGCCACCTTTGATTTTTTCAGAGCCCGCAACCTTTCAAATTTTTCTTTCCAAGAATGGATTTCTTCCTCTTTTTGCTTTATCAATTCGTCTTTCGCATCCATTTTCGCTATCAGTTCTTTAACCATGACTGCATTCGCATTGATATGTGCCGTGCCGGGTTGGGAATAATCCGCCATCTCGTACAGGAAATCGTTGTAGATTTCAGATGCATTGGCATATCTCTCCTCAGGCTTTTTTGCCAGGCATTTTTGAATAATCGTCTCCAGCCAGTCCGGATAATCCTTTTCGTATGACTGGCCATTCCCATGAGCACTTTCAAAAGCAGACTTCCTGAGTTCATAAATCGAAGGTACCTCACTTGCAGAGTGATAATCATACATTACCTTGGAGGAATAATCTTTACCATCCTGGCCTTTTGACGGGAACGGAACCCTTCCAGTTAGAGTTTCATACATAACAATCCCAATCGAATAGACATCCGTCCTGAATGACACGTCCCTGTTAAGGATCTTCTCAGGTGCCATATAGGCCAAGGCTCCTTCACCCAGGCCGCTTTCACGGATAGCTGTTCCGCCTTGCATGGAAATACCAAAATCGAGGAGGATGTAACGCCCATCATACTTATTCCTAATGATGTTGCTTGAATGGATATCGTTGTGTACAATTCCATATTTGGCAATCAAACGTTCCCTTGTTGCTTGGTCGATCAATACCTTTGAGCCATCTTTCGGATCGGTTGGGATGTTGTCTTCTTCCCTGTCATACAGGTATTCTGTAACTCCCACGTGGCAATACTTCATGGCGCTAAGAAGGTCACGGCAACATTTAAGAACCTCTTCGAGGGGAAGGAATTGCCTGGCTGCAATATAGTTGGCAAGGGGTGTTCCGTCGATATAGTCCATTTCGTAGAAAGCCTTGTTCTCCAACAGATCTGCCTTGTGTACGCTGACTATATTGGGGTGAGAACAATTGCCAAGCAACGTCAATGTGCGGTACTCCTGAATAAACGACTCATATTTCGGGGATTTCTTATCCTCCACGTATCCATTAAGGATCTTGATAGCACGGATGTAACCTTGCTCGTGATGACGGACTTTATAAACTGTTCCGTTGGAACCGGAGCCAGGGTTTGCCAGCATCTCATACTGGCCGAGAATCAGCCTGCTCATTGTATTCGTGTTTTAATAGATTTCGTAACCACATTCCTGCAATACCGGCAGTACGGTTTCCGCCGTCAACTTTACAGCTGCGCTGGAGCCAAGTGCTCCCAAACGCTCCATCCTCACGGCAATGGCCAGCGGAGAACCGGCTGCCTTGGAATTGATGGAACAGATATACCAGCCGTCATTGGGTTTGCCCTCGACAATGGTACTGTCATCGTCAACGTATATCCATGTCCTTTCAGGCGTTCCTGTCTTGGAGAACATCCGCTCGGGGTCATCTTTCCCTGGCAATCGTATGCCGTTCCTGCGATGCTTATCAGCTTCGGCCTGCATGTCGGACTTGAGGATGTCCGTTCCGGACTTGACAACCCATTCATTCAGGACATCTTCGTCCAAATCATATCGCGTTGGGAAATACCGGCCATCGTTCGCGACGATGGAAGCAACTCGAGCCATATTCAGGGGCGAAGCATAGAGATGGCCCTGGCCGTAAGCAATTCCCCAATAGTCTGCAGATCCCTTGAAGCGACTCATCTTTCTCCGGTCTCCTTTGGGCCGGTAATTCGTTTCATAATCAGAGTAGAGTTTGACTCCTTCCGACGAGAGGTATTCGACTTCGTCAAAAAACGCCTTCCTGCTTGTAAATTCGGTATCAAAGAAGAAATACGGAGTAATATTGCTCCTCCCTTCATGTCCGTCCAGGCGAGTTCCGACTTTACTATAAATGTATCCCAGGGATTCATATAGATTCTTATCATTCAAGAGATTGACGAAAAAGCAGTTGGAGGACCTTACAATCGCGTCCGTCATGGTGATATTCTTACCGGCTCTCCGGCCATTGACAGAAGAGTATGGTTCCTTCACCCTTCCGTTTTCAATGATTTCGGCATAATCTACGTCATAGGTAGCTTTGGAGGCGGCATCGCCCATGACCAGGTATGCAGCAAGGGATGTCATAATCTTGGCGGTACTTCCCGGATGGGTCTGGTATGTAAGGCCCAAATCACGGTCAGTGTACGCCTTCTGCTGAGGATTCCGTTCGTTATACACGTACACATTGTTCCGTTCCAGAGAGTCCAGGATGTCTTTTTGCGGGAGCGGGTAATTGGAAGAGCAGAGTAAATCGCCATCGTGTGCCTTGAGGACCACAACGGATATCCTCAGTTTGTTGTTCTGGTTCAGGCTTCCTGACTGCGCCACATATTCCGCAACCCTGTCCTGTAGTTTGGACTGGAGGACAGCATCAATGGTCAGGTTAACTGGAGCAGCTTCGTTCCGGGTGATTTCCCTGATTTCCCGGTGGCCGGCAACGCCGTCTTTGAGCATACCAAGGAGCTCACTGTAATCATATTCGGCCACCCTGTAATCCTCGTAGCGCTTGAATGCCGGCAAGAAACGGCTCGGTTTGTAGGCAAGGACGGGAATTTCCCGGATGATGGCCTTGCCTCCGGCATCCCTTTTTAGGTTGTCAAAACCACGGAGCTTTGACAGGTAACGGTTCTCGGCATTGAGGCCGTAAGGATTAGAAACAGAAGCATTCCACTGGATTTTGTCATTGTAATCTCCGGTCATGAAAAAAGTCTGCATTCCAAAGGGATAGTAACGTTTAACCCGCGTATCGTCAGCATTCGCCCCGGACGGCTTTCGGCCAAGGAGGCAGGAAAGCGAATCCACTTCGGCAAGGGCCTCCTCACGGCTGCTGGTGGCCAGGATGTAACCATTTCTGTCGTAGATGGTTTCCATCTGGAGTTTATCTATAAGCACTTGAATCCTGGGATTATAAACGTATGTGCGGATGCCTGCGTTGTTTGTGAACAATCCGGGACGGACGAGGCTCTTGTCCCTGTTGAACATCATGTATCCGGACAGTACCACAGCAAGGAGTCCGGCAACGGCCGCATAGGAGAGGCAGCTTGATGTGAGCGAGGTCTTATACTTCTTAACCTCTTCCTCCTGGTATTGACCGGCCTTTTCGCGGGAGATGGCAACAATGATTCCGAATGCCATCAGGTTCAGCACGATACTAGTTTTTGCATAGCTCAGGAATGGCACGGCGATTCCAGTGAGCGGGATAAGGCCCGTGGAGCCAAGGCTTACAATCAGGAACTGTACAACCGTGACAGTCCCAATTCCGAAAGCAAGGTAGAAAGAGAAGGGGTGTCCTGACTTTTTACCCGCCCGAATAGCCCTGAAAAGCAGGAATCCCATCAAGACGATGACAACAAAGAGCATTCTCCAGCCCATCTGTTCCCCGACGGTCGCCATAATCAAATCAGTGTGGTAGGCCGGAATAAGATTCTCATTGCCGAGTCCGAGTCCCTGACCGGCGAAACCTCCGGTGCTGTACCCCCAGATGGCTTCCGCCACCTGATCCCCACCGAGCACATTGGCATTGTCCCACACACCTGCCCCTGTCATTGCAAGGCGGGATTCCAGCCGTTCTGCCTGATGAGTGAAGCCCAACGCGCCGAGGATGGTTCCGCCGGTTACAAATAGGACGAACAGCAAATTCATGAACACGGCACTTTCATAGACCCTCTTCTGGACAAGAAGATAGATTCCAATCCAAAGTGCGAACCACAAAGCGGCACTCAGGGTCAGTGCAAGGGTGGTTCCCCAGATGCCCTTGGCCAGCAACGTCATGGCAAGGAATGAAAACACACCCAACAGCAAGTGGCCGAAGTCCCCGCGGGCAAGCGAATACATGAATACGAAGGAAACAAGGAGCACCAATGCAGGTCCCATATCGGAAAGGACGCCCATGTACAGAAGCGAGACCACGGTGATTCCGGCGGCGATAATGGCCACCTTTCTTATCTGGATAGGTACAGACACTTTATTGGCCCTGTCAGAGAATTTGCGGAGCGCCGTTGCATTCTCCGCAAAATATGCGGCCATAAATATGACGATCAGGAATTTGCATAATTCCGACGGCTGTAGGAAGAAGAGGTTGATTTTGGCGGTAGACCCGGCTGGAGCCGTTCCGAACACGGCCAGTAGCAGCATCAGGAGCAAGGCAGCTGCGAGATATGTGACACCTTTGAATTTGGGAGCAAAAGGTTCGAACGGAATCTTGCGTCCCAAAACAGGATATCCGGAAGCATAGATCTTTGCGACAGGGATATTGGAAAAGGCACACATCAGGGCGATGCCAAGGAGCGATGCCTGCACCATTTCAAAACCGAGCGGCCTGTCCAGCACAGGATTCGTCGCACCAAGGAGGGCAAGCACGCCGATTCCGTTTATCACCATGATCAAAGGGAAAAGCAACATGTCGCCGCAGACTTTCCTCTTCCTGCCGATGATGCCGGTCAACAAAAACACAATCCACCAAGCGGCAAACATCAGGATAGCATAGAACCGCAGGTTATAAGTGTATGTTTCGGGCGTGCGGACGGTGAACACGGGACCCTTTTTAATTTCCTTATAGTCGGCTGGGGCAAACACGGAAATCCTGTGCTCCTTCTGATTGAAACTGAATATATGTTTCCCGTCTTTCAGCATATCGGAGACAGATCCCCTTGAAGCCCCATATTCAAACCCTTCACGGACAGGAACGATGCTATAGTATCCTTCGTCCACGACGAATTCGGCGTAGCCTTCCGCGTCCGTCATCAGAAATGTAACAGTTGAATCTGCTGCCATCTGGTCACTCTCCACATTAACGTAGAAATGCCTTTTCAACCTAACCGGCACTCCACCGATTCCGTTTTTACCCTTCTCGTCCCTGACTTTGGCTATGATATGGCAGGCAGCAGAGTCACTTTCGTGGAAGAAAGATTCGTGCTCTTGCTTTTCCAGCCATTCACGATACTCATCGTTGATTCCCAGCAGCCCTTTGGAGGTCAGTACTCTGGCCCTTAGGTTCTCCCCTCCGGCAGTATCAGCATAAGCAGCACGCATATAATTCGCCGCACTGTTGATCGTGCCCAAATTCTTGAATGAACTCCTTGGAGTCATTACTAGAAGATTGATTATATAAGAGGCTGTCGCATGAGCATCTTCTTGGTCCGTGACTATGTTTTCTCCCATGAGCAAGTCGGCAAGGCCTTCAACCTTGCAATCCTTGTCGAGATTAATCGAACGCCCAGTTTCCTGCAACTTCCCAACCTCATCCAGATAAGGCTTCTGGTTCTTATACAGCCTTACAAAGCCAAGGGTGAGGATGATGGTGGCCACAAGCATCCACGCGGCCGCTTTCCCGAAATTAGGTTTGCTGTTCATATCTTTTCAGTTGTTAATCAATAGGATCGGTTTCGGCAATCACAATCGTAACATTGTCTTTGCCTCCTTTCTTGTTCGCGTATTCAATAAGGCATCTTGTCTTTTCCTCTGCAGAGTAATCAGTTTTGAGAATGCCTTTTATCTCCGCAGATGATACCAGGTCAGTCAGTCCGTCAGAGCAAATGAGGATGGAATAATCGTCCGGGAGAGGAATGATGGTTGAATCCACAAAGCCATCGTCAAGCTGGTGGTACTCTTCGCCCACCATCCTGTCAATAACAGACCTGCGCGGATGGTTCATGGCTTCTTTTTCCGACATGGCACCGGCATCTTCCAATTCGCCGACAAGGCTGTGGTCCCGGGTAAGTTTCCGGAGCGTGCCGCCGGCAAAGAGATAGCATCTGGTGTCACCGACGTGGGAAAGCAGGAGAAGCCCATTGGCCCGGTCAATTACCGCTGCAGTCAGGACGCAACCCATGGAAGAGAGCTTCTTGCTTTCCGCCCGCCTTCTCACAATCTTGTTGTTGGCAAGACA
>JAEEGL012830389.1_pt1 | contig 21366 bp, 14 predicted proteins | sample 9134231 | NCBI WGS metagenome assembly JAEEGL01 (sample SAMN16246548, study PRJNA631951) | gut metagenome | biome: gut microbiome; feature: rumen; material: fiber-attached | host: Bos | place: Iran: Karaj | collected 2018-10
ATAAGTCTCTTCTCAAGAATGAAATTCTTTGCAAGACTTCCTAATGCAAAAGCTACCTGAACGCTTCTCTTATAGCTATTACCAATGAAATCAAGAACTGTTACATATGGCTTGCCTTCACATTTTCGCAAACCTCGTCCAAGCTGTTGTATGAAGATGGTAGAACTCTCTGTAGGGCGCAGAAATAACACCATATTAACGCCGGGAATATCAACACCTTCATTTAAGATGTCTACTGTACAAATTATCTCCAATTCTTTGTTATCATCCTGAAGATCATCATATGCACTTTTTCTTTCTGTAACAGTGTTAAGACCTGTAAGATAGGCGGTGTGATAGTACTCTCCCAACTCTTCTGCCATCATCATGGCATGTGTTCTGTTTTTACAAAAGGCAAGAGCTTTGAGCTTTCCATCTGGCCTATGCTCCTCTATTTTATCCCTAATAAATTCACAATGATCAGCTGATGCAAGCTGTGCAACAAGCTGTCTTTCTTTATCTTTGGTAAGACCATAATCAACCAGACTGTCTCTAATGCCATAATATCTAAACGGAACTACCAGATCATTTATTATTGCATCTCGAAGCCTCAACTCATAAGGAACGTTTGAATCAAACAGCTCAAAGACATCTTCATTATCCATTCGCTCCGGGGTAGCTGTTAATCCAATAAGGAATTCCGGATCAAAATATTCAATTATCTTCTTATAAGAATCAGCGGTAGCGTGATGACACTCATCCAGAATAATATAATCAAAGTCATCTCTTCCAAAGAGCTCCAGAGACCTACTAAGAATTATATTGCCTGCAAAAAGGAAATCTACATCCAGTTCTTTTGAAGACTGATTATATATACCATAAGACTTCTCGGCCCCAAAGACTTTCTGGAAGGTTTCCAAAGACTTCTCCATTATTGATCCTTCATGAACTACGTATAATAGCCTCTTAGGATCAAAGTTTCTTGCATCAAATGCAGCCAAATAAGTCTTACCAGAACCAGCTGCAGCTACTACCAGGGCTCTTTTCTTCCCCATAATTCTATATCTGTTGAGCTCTTTTAATGCTTTGTGCTGCATATAGTTGGGACGTACATTCTCAACCTTAAGTCCATAATCCATGTCCCAGCATTCGATCGCAAAATCAATTTTCTTCTTGTATTTACTAATAATATCTCTGTCCAGAGCAAAGGTTCCCTTCCACTTATCCTCGAATTCTCTTTGCATATCGAGAAAAACAGCAGACTCTTTGTCTTTAATAACAGAAAGATCCCATTCCACATTCTTCTTCAGAGCATACTTAGTAATATTGGAAGATCCTATGATAAGCTCTGCTCGGTCTTCGAATTCAAAATAATATCCTTTGGAATGGTAACCAATAACAGAATAACCATTGTCATGAAAGCTCTCAAAATCAAGGTGACATTCAAAATTGTCATAGATTTCCTGCAATTGTAGAAAGCGACTAAGCGACTCAACATCTGTAAAGTTCTGATATGTTGATGTTATCAGCTTCCCTTCACATCCGCGCTGCAGGGCTGATTCAATATCCTTAATTATAAGGACAAGTCCTGCTTTCTTAATAAAACTAACAGAAAAGCAAAACTTACTACAGCTCCTTAAGTTATCCTTAAGACGCTCCAAGAAGGTCTGGTCTGTGTAGTTGGTCAAAAACAGGTTTTGATCCATACGTTATAGCTCCGTATTATTTGCTTAACCAAGCATATACAATTGATATACAAGCACAACATATTATTTAGTTTCCATTCAACCCATAAACTTGATTTCTTGTACATAGCTTATCTTTATACTTATTCTCTATCCTTGTAGCCTCTTTTTCAGTAATATTCTTAGGAAGAATACGTAAAATTGTAAATTGAAAATCATAAAAGGCATCCGGATACTTCTTAAGATGTTTCTTTATATTTACATCACCGCCATGATGTGATTTATAATAATCAGACCATCGCCTAAGAATTCCATCATCGTTATAGGTAGACCCAATGTACTGTTTATTCCTTTTAGTATCACAGATTAAGTATATACCATTTACATTCTTTAGCGCATCTACCCATTTACGATATCTGTCTTCTTCTGCAACGATATCTCCTAATTCAGAATAAGAGACAATCAATTCTTCATATCCTGGAAATTCCTTTTCTTCACGATTTGAAATTGAGAGAACCTCTTTATCATTTCTCGCCCACTGATACCATGATTTTGTAGCCTGTCCCCATTCAATAACAAGTTTTTTATCCATATCGCTCATGATATCAAGTTTTTTTAATTTGTAGTACACATGTTTATCATCAAAGTGATCCGGATGTGGATATCCTGTTGGCATCATATCCTTAACTTTTGGACCAGTAATAATCCCAACCATCTCATAAATACCAATAAACAACGCTTCTGTCTTATTAGTTCCAATAAAGGATGCAATATATCTACAGTTATCAAAACAGTTTTTAGATTGTGACGCTTGATATGCCTCAATCATTCCATGCTGAAACGCATCTCGAACATCTTTTTTACTCATTGGATGACGAACCAATTTAGTCTGACTGATATCAACACCATATTCTTTAAATATTGAAGATAAATGCATATTGTCACCTTGCCTTTCGCATGATTCCAATATTATTTACAATGAAATCTAGAAAAATCTGTCTCTATATACTTTTTATATCTATCTTTGCAATATTCTTTTTTCTTACCAGTACTTTTATCCTTACGGTTTCCATTAAACCAGATGCTATGCTTGCCTTTGTTCTTGCCTTTTTTATTAGTAACACATTCTGACAAGAACTCTTTTGATGACATAATCCACATAAGATCAAGCCGTTCTGAATAGAACACGAAATAAAAATTGGGTATAGAATTATGAGTTATTGCGGCAAAAAGGGCTGCATCACCCTCTGCCACATCTCTGGATCTCGCCTTTATTTGTACTTCAATAAAAGTACCATTTTCCTTTTTTATAACACAGTCCACACCATGATCATCTACTAACGGTAAGTAAACATCTAGCCCTTCCATCAACATCTTGCCAATTAAGTTATATTCCATTCGCTTTCCAAAACCAGCAGAGTTTCTGAATGATATTCCCATATAATGACCTCGCAATAAAAAAGCGTACAAAATTCAAAAAATGATGACTTCAATGAATGAATTTCCATAATGATTATTGAAATGGTGACCATCTCAATAACAAATGCCCATTAATATTGGAGTCCCTAACATGTGTACAATTTATGATCGCATATACTGCTTTCATATATATGTACTTTTTATATGTAAGTAACACTATTCAAATATATTATTTCTATGATACCTTAAATACTCTCTATTACTATCGTTAACGTCTATTTTCATCCCATCATTAACATTCATATAAACACAATCTACTTGCGACAAGCGCTTTGAAATAATAATCTTCCCATCATCATCAAAAGATATATAGCCTTGATCAAACAATTTATCATGATTAGGACACATAAGAAGTCCGTTATTAACATCAAGCTTTTCTTCTGGTTTACATACGCTCCATGGCTTCATGTGGCTGGCAACTAGTAATTTGCGATTACTAACTCCACACAGACAACACCTATCGTACTTTTTGATTAATAAATCACGAAAAACAGCCTGATTAACTCTTACTTTAACAATAGCTTCTTTTTCGATTCCTTCTGAGATAATCTCGTTTATCTGATTATCTATATCCATTGCTACTTTTTGAGTATTACGTGATAATGCTCCACCATCTATTTTTAAGTTATGTCTCCAAAGCCAATCGCAAAAGCTCATCAATACATGGTTATCCCAATTTCTTATCTCTGGAACAGATTCTTTCCAGTTTACTAAAGCCAAATTTCTATAAATCAGCTCTTGTTTCGGATCATATTCAAGTCCTACACATTTGCAATAATCATTCAATGTATTTTCTGTATGTACGTGAAGAATTTTTTCAGGAAAGTATATTTCAAGCAACTTATAACTGAACGCTCTATTTATTGGACATCTTTCCACAGCTATATAATTATCATTATCTACTTCTTTTAACAGCTTAAATATTTCGCTTTTCAAGTAATCAAATGCAGCATCTACATCATCGTCATAAGGAGCCAAATACTTCCCATATATCTTTATCTGGTTATTAATCGTATATATACCAAATGAATTCGTTCTTGCATTTCCTCTATGAGACATTATCTCGCCATCTCGCCAGATTCTTGAGCAAAATGACATCGAAGGATTATATTCATCATATGGAACATAAAGATAATCTTCCAAAGTCATATTCTTAATTGATTCAATAGGAAATGATCTCTGAAAGTCTCTTGTGAACTTAAAAACTTCTTCGCTTTTTTTCAATGATTCAGATAAGTGTTCGTTTATAAAGATATCTATAGGATTTTCAACCATTTGCTATTATCTCCATTTATCTACAAATTTTCATCAGTGCTTATTCATAGCAGTATTTAGAAATCTATGAAAATACTGAATAAAAGTATCCCAATGAATTATTATCACTTGTACCTATTAAAGCTGCCCTATCCAACAAGATATTGTTGATCTCACAACTTGTTTCAGGTAATAATGCACATGCATGACACCCAGCATAATTTAAAGATGCGTAACCTTGGCTTTTTGAATCTATACAAATAGGATCATTTGAACACCAAGATGCACTTTCTAATGCCTCTAGCAAAGTATCCCTCAGATTTTCTGTTACGCCCTGTCTTGCAAGTCCACCAAGACTTCCATCAGAATCTGCTGAAGCTGTATAAATCAAAATTCCACACATAAGCTTATCTGAACTAATAGAAGAATAGATTTTTTCTTTTAATGATGCAGTTGAGTATCCGCACTTCATTGTTAATTCTCGAATGACCAGATGCGCCAATGTATGTAATAATACATAACGTATATTGCCTTCTGAAATCTTAGTAGATGCATAAAAGTTCTCTTTAGTTCTGCTTATTATCATTGAATATCTATCTGCATTTTTTACTTCCCATTTCGACACCTTATCTTCATTCAGCCTTATAAATATTCCCTCGCCAAATAATTCGTTACCCGGTAACCAATCCATAGCTTTTTTAGACAAAGGAGCTAATTCGCCCTCATCTGCAGCTATTCTCCTAAATCCTTTTAGCACCTCTACTTCTCTTAATCTTCCAACGATTTTAACCTGATCTATAAGGCCATGAAACTCTTCTGGAACCTCCGATTCAATAGTCAGAAAATCAGGATCTGAACAATCTTCATCACATAAAGCGCTATATTCACCAACCAATAAGTCATTAATATTTATGGGTTTATTATTTTCAAATCCAAACTCCAGTACCAGACTGTCATAATATTGCTCAGGAGAACACCTTAGCCTATCTTTGTTTTTTGTATAGTAATAATCATAATTTTGTTTTCTTAAGACTTCAGGCATCTCATTGTATTGCTCAAGTACTTCCATATCAGATTCAAGTATCCTTTGTAATCTCGAGCTATATGGAGGAATAGTAAGTGCTGAAACAATATCTGGATAGTAAACGTTATTAGCTCCTCGTTGCAGAACACGCAACGGTTCATCGCAAGCTTCTCCCTGTTCAAGTTCCGTATACCAACCTTTATTATTTTCTTTTTTTCCAAGCCACGGCATAGAGCCGTAACACTTAAACTGATAAAGCGCATTCCTATCCATGATGCCATCAAGGTTCTCTTTAGCACCACACTGACATTTAATAATAATTCCTTCAAGACTATTGGTCTTTTTTGAAATTTCTATACTAAGCTTTGGTTCCGCACATCTGCCGGTTTTTCTATGTACCCATGCATCATATGGAAATTCATCCATATGTCCACATTTACATGAAACAACAAATCTAGAAGGAATCAACTTAACATCTCTTCCTTTGCTTTGAAAACAGATTCCGCAAAATGAGTCTCTGTTATAATCCTTTGTATTATTGGTCTTTTTCTCAATCTTGTAATACCTATCAAGTGCACCACATTCAGGACAATAACAAAATTGCGGAAATCGCTCTACAATAATTCCATGTATATTTTTTTCATCTTCTTTTGTTTGTGGTTGTACAAAGTATTTCTTTCCAAGAATTCTTTCCAGGTTTCTCTCATGAATTTTAAGCTTGTTAAAATTCGTCTTTCCTAATGTGTTTTCCCAATTATCAATTCCGGCTAAAATCCCGCTCATCCTCGGAAAGTCAATTAAAGCACCTGGCCCATAAGTTGTAATACTTTGAGATTTCCTTATCTCGCCAGCAATTTTAAAAAATGACTTTACTTGTGATTCATCTTTATTTTTAGGTTTAATTCTAAAAGCCATGTTATTCCCTCGTGATTACTTGTACAGAAGTTTCAACACTTCTCATAGAGTTTAGTACTCTAAACCTACTATCTTCTTCATAATCTTCAGCAAACAATGAAGGTGTTTTTTGGTATTTATCTTTTCTATAAGTCATTTCAGCATTTTCCTTTGCCAAAGCTTCCCATTCCATCTCAATATCATCAAGTTCTTCCTGCACATTTTCATATTCATCAGGATCTACTATATTCACGTAATCTAAAATATACTTTCTAACTTTTTTCAAACCCGCTATATCCCGGCTAAATCGCCCTGCTGCCTTATTATCTGTTAATTCAGGAATATAGTAACGGCATAAAATGATATATAACGTATGAAGCGCTCTATCACGTGACCTTTCAGCAAATGGTGTAACACTTGTTGCCTCAACATATTTATAAAAAGCATCATGATATTGGCAGAACTGTTCAAAATGCGATTTATCACGTGATCTTGAGAAATTGTAAATTGTAAAAACAAATCCGGGAGTCTCTCTTCCAACTCTACTTGTAGCCTGTATATATTCTGCTGTTGTCTTAGGTTGACCAACAACAATCATAGAATTCAAACGTGCTATATCAATTCCGACAGAAATCATATTTGAAGCCAATATAAAATCATAAGGCATAGCTTCTTTCTTTTTGGTATACTTTACCGGAAGATCTTTCTGAATGATTTTGCCCAAGTTGCCGCTCTTTACACGACTAGTCAGTTCCGTATAATGATCATAACGTAGTTGCCCACCTTCTATCGGATAGTAGTCTTTAAGCTTTGTTTCTTTCAAATATCCAAATCTATCTTGAACATAATCAATAACACGGATTATTGCCCCTCCAAGCTCTTTTAATGTATTGAAGTAACTTGTTATTGTCCAGAATGAATCTATTATGTCTTCATCATATCCAAGCATCTCTAAATATCTACTTGCATAGAGTGTCGCCCCCATAACCCTGATCATTACAGACGTAGCACTCATTCCAGTTCCCATACATCCCATATAGAGTCTTGATGCTTTATCATCTTTTGTAGACTTAACAGCAAAATATGAATCATCGGCATCTATTCCCTGCGGTGGAAACTGCGTAAAGTCAGATCCATAAAGCGCTTTTATCTGTTCAGACGCATTCTTAATTGTGGCAGTCGATGCAATGACCTTCGCTCTGATATTATTACTGGTACACAATTTACTGAATGCAGCTTCATAAATGCCAGTAATAGTCCCTAACGGTCCCGAAATCAAATGAAGTTCGTCTTGTATAATCAGCTCTGGAGGAATATTTTTGCTACCTTTTCCAAATAATGAAAAAGTCTCTTCCCGCAAAGGAACCTGTGCAAACTTATCTACAGTAGCAATAAGAAATGTTGGACGGTATCGATATATTTCTTCATCAATAAGATGAACCGGTAACCCATCTTTATAGTCACACTTAGGATTACTACATCTTATATACATTCTCTGAGCTAGACTGTCACAACTATAATTATTTCTCTCTAATGGCCTGCCACACCACGGGCACTTTTCAAGTTGTCTGGGTTCACTACTTTCATTATCTGGATCCACAAAACCATCCAGGATCTTCTGCGCCATATCAATTTTATTAGGTGTTAAAGCTTTTCCTGCCCATAATCCAATAGATATTTCTTCTCCTGGAATTCTGTACTTCTTTCTTAATACCTCACACGCACATATTAGAGCTGAAGCTCGCTCAAACTGTTGAAATGTAAGCAATCTCAAAGTATAGCGCATTATTATAGAAACACCCGAACCGCAATCTGTGTGTCTAAATCTACGTAGGAATATCACAAAAGCGGAAATTCCTAAATAAGCTTCAGTTTTTCCTCCACCAGTAGGGAACCATAAAAGATCGACATTATTTCTTTCAGCAGATATGGGATCTGCAAATGATATGATTTCCTGTAGGAAGAAAGCAAGCTGAAAAGGATACCATCTTATCTCTTCATCGATAACATTTACTCCTTTTTGTTCAAGCGTTCTCTTCCTTTGAAGAAACATTGCTTCATTTGCATATTTAAAAGATCTATAGACATCTTCATCATTTATACTGTCGATAGATTTGCATATTATCTCATATGCTTTTTGACACTTATTCATATTATCAGTAGCAGAGGTGCGAAACTCCTTCTTTAAGAATTTGATATGGCCTGTATTTTTAATAATCCATGAATTGTATTCCTCTGCCCATTTCTTAAGTTCAGAAATTAAAGCATTTTTATCAATTGATGCCAGATAGTGCATTGATAACACTTTACTTTTTGTATTCTGTGATGGCATCATTTGTTTTAACTCATATGCAGGAAGAAATGATGTTTCTAATGTAATGTTAGAATCATCAACAGAATAATCAGCAGCGCATCCGTGCCCTGTAACATAATTTCTATGCTTTGAATAAAGCATTTCCATTTCCTGTGAATCTTTATTATTACTAATTGAAATATTTTTTCTAATATCGGAAAAGCTATATTTAGATGCAGTTATAAGTATTTGCGGCTGAAAAAAAATATGTTGGTTGGTCCAATACCTGGTTTCTCGCGAACTTTTTTCAAAAGAATTTAAGAGTGTTGCAGATACTGTTCTAGTCCCATCTAAATATGTTTTATGAAGCTGTATTACTATTTTAAGCCCTTCAGCAATTTCATAATCTACTCTTCTTTTTGAATATAGTGTATTTACATCAACTATATTTTTGATCGGGCCTATAGCTTTTCTTTTCCATAACGTAGTCTTATTACTATCATCCGTCTTTTCTTCTGCTACATACTGTGCAGCCTTAACCGTAACTTCCAGAGTAGTCGCCAAGTCTGTTAATGCGAAAGAAATACCCATAGATGATGGTACTCGTCCATCTTCAGAAGATAACGACTGTTCTTCCTCTAGGTCTCCAAGATCTTCAGCCCCTGACTTTTCAATCGAATAATCGCAGGCTTGTGGATAAAGCTTTCCTGCAACGTAGTAAGTCATAGGATATTCATTAATAACTTCATCATCCAGAAGAGGTCCAACCAAATCCTTTTGTAATATTTCTTGTAAGATATCTCTTGCTTCGTAGTATTTGCTATAATCCAAAGTACCATCTCCTTAATATATATCCGTGTGTCCTTTTCCAAGACCACAGAAATCTACCCAGCACCAAGTATCTTTATAATTATCTGAAATATGTGTATGTATTCCTGATACATATAAATCTGTAATGCGTCTAGGCCAGTCTGAGCCATATGGAGAAATTATCGCATCTACATCTTCAATAAAATCGTCAGAAGTTTTTCCAATTATTCGTTCTCCTCGTGTTGAGATATGGACTATATCATACTGTGCGCTACTACTATAGCGGTTCTTAACCAACTTGATTTCATCGCCTTCCGAAACATTACCAATTATATATTCTTGTATATCAACGGTATTGAAGGATTCAATGTTAGCATCTGAAAGGGCTCTAACCTCAATTGTCTTTAAATTGCTTCCATCACCTCTAACCCATCTCTTTCTTCCTGTCTTTCTTATAATTTTGAATGAAACATCAGTCGTAGCTAATGAATTAAAATATAGCCTTGTTCTCGGCCTTGTCACAGCTACATATAAAGTCTTAGCTTCTTCTATGTAAAGAGGATTACTCTTAAAATCAGTAGATTCTCTGGCAAGGCGATTAACAAATTTACTCTCAACAATGACTGTGTCGTATTCACGTCCTTTAGATTTATGAATATTAGAAACGATCAAATTTCCTTTTGGTACATTTCTAAAAATCGAATCATCTACTTTAGATCTTGCAACAGCTCGTAAGATATCTGATACTATAAGGACATTGTTCTGACTTCCAATCAATTCCTGAAGTCTTTCCCAAACGTCTTCTGGATCTCTATCCACGTTATATTTTCTGAATCGAATATCAAATTCATCTTGGGTCATTATCTCCTTGGTAAATAGCCCAAATACCTTACCAATCCAATCTGACAAATACTCAAACTCGTTGTATGCATTAACAATATGTTTTATTCCTTGTTTTCTAAGATTGGTTGAAGTAGCCAAAACCTGCGCATTATTTCTACACATCAAACAAACAGTACCATGTGTTTGTATCCTATCGAAAAAGTCCTTGGGCATTTTGGTTGAAAGCGATCCCATGGTAAGTTCAGGTATTACTTTCTTCATAATAGTAATGGTGTTTTTTATATCTTCCTTTTTTCCATCAAGTATTGCTTGTCTTAAGGGAAGCGTATTTGCTATTATTTCATCGCTTTGTCTATGATTTTTTTCAAGTTTATAGAACTTACCATTATCGAAGAACTTGGAAAACATATATTTATAGAACTTTTCCGATTTTAATTCATACGGCGTATCATCATCAGAATAGTCATAAATAGCCTGACATGAATCTCCTAGGACGGTAACACCAACATTATTTTTTAGACATTCTTCAACCATAGAAATGACTAAATAGCCTCTTTCATCTGTAAGATCCTGTATTTCATCGATGATTAAATGTTCACAGTATCCAAAGACTTCTGAACCAAATTTTTTAATTATCTCTGTAGCTTTCCTGATACTTTTGTCATAATTCAAGGTGCTAATATCAATATATTGATAATTAGGTCTATCATAAAATGCATCGTTTGCCTGGCTTATTAAAAGCCATGAAAATGAATGGAAAGTTCTGACGTCAACATTAATAAATGTTCTTTCTCCCTCTCCATCTGCATACTTTTTAATTCTATCCTTAATCTCATTAACTGCTGCATTGGTAAAACATAATACAAGAATATTTTCAGGATCAACATTTTGTTTATCCATCATATGTATTAATTTATTCATTAGAGTATATGTCTTACCTGTTCCTGGGCCAGCATTAACAAACGAATACTGATCTACAGGAGCTTGGATTATTTCATCCTGAGAGACTTCTTCGAATATTCTGAATATGCTTCCATATTTTTCTTCATATAATCTAGCTTTATCAATATCATCTATAGATATTTTCTTTTTGCCAGCAGCTTCTTCGTACAGGTAATAGTACGGATCATTATCTCTTATTTCATCAAATCCAGCATCTTGAGCGCTAACTGTTTTATCTGATTCATCAGTCTCAACTCTTTGTCTTAAAAACAGTCCAAAAGGATTCTCATCATCATCTTGAAATCCCTGCTCCGCTTTTATCCACTTACCAAGCATTTCATCTGCATAAGACAATTCATCATTATCGACAATAACTTCTTCAAGAAGGGGATAATAATCATTATCGTCTATATATCCATACTCACTGTCATTTCTTTTATTCTCGGCCTCTATCTCAGGATCAACTTTCCTTGGATTCACCATTACAGCAAAGTTAGGATCCAAAATATGAATCTGCTCAGCTGTTGCAATATAAAAGTATGAATTAAGAGTCCCATTCATTTGAGGCAAGTTTCTGAGTTTTACAAGTGCATCATAATCCTTAACTTGCCTGAAGAAATTGCTATCACCTTTTTTAGTAGTCTTACTGAAATTATATGTATAAGTATTTGTTGCAAAGAAAATATTACTCTCTTCCAAACTGCTCACCTATCTGATAATAAAAACTGAGTTTATTGTAGGTCCACATAAATAGGTATTTATTCATAAACTCTGTACTTCTTACCCTAAATCTAAACAATAAGTCCGGATCCACAAAACATGACACTTCAAACTTCTCACTCATAAAACCTTGGCCTTCTCTTTCAATTACAACCGGATGTTCAAATGTGCGTTTTGAAGGGTCTTCTGAATCCGTAATCAAGAATCTAACCGATTTTTCATCAGTAACTGAAGCGAAATGTATTCTACGTTCCTGACATGGAATCCTTTGCCCTTTACGTAAGAGTGGATAAAATGAACCATCACTAAGTATCAGTCCAATGTCCTGATTCATTCCGTAACCACCGGAACTGTTAGACATACTTATAACTGCTGCCCCTTCTGCAATATTCCACATGACTTTTGATGGATATATCACTTTATCTTCGTCAAATATTTCTTTTATTTTGTCTCTTAAGGGCTTCAGTCTACTAGATCCACCTACGCATAAGACTGCATCTATATTAGCTTTGTTTAATTTTGCCTTCTCGATAGCTCTATTTAAGCAATTTATTGCTTCTTCTACCTCTGGTTGTACCAGCTGTACAAACATGTCATAGTCTATAGATTCTCTAAAAACTCCGTTATTATCATAATTTGGAACCATGACACTAGAAATTTCGGCTCCTTCACTCAGATCAATCTTTGCAGCTTCGCATTTGACTATGAGTCTATCTTTAGATTTACCATCAACTTCGTTAAAAGTTTTAGTAACCTTTTTATTGCGACAATACTTAATATGCATTTGCTCCGCAAGTTTCTTGTCGATATTATCTCCGGCCATATTCATGCCATCAGTAGCTATTTCTTCTATCCTTCCATCATCGATATGAAGAATAGCAACATCTAGTGTTCCACCACCCCAGTCAAAAACAGCAACATGCTTAAGCATTCGTATTTTTGAATAATTACCAATAAGCGCTGCAGTTGGCTCACTTATAAAAGTTTCAATAGTAATACCAGCATTCTGAGCAGCTTCTCTTAATTTCATTTTTTTCTTAGGAGAGAAGCCAACCGGAACCGCCATTACTACCTCATCGGCATCAACATTTTTTCTATGAATTTCTTCTTTAAGTCCTTTTAAAATTTCTGTAGCAAGCGCTACTGGAGTCCACTTCTTACCTGCTACGTCATAGTATTCGTCTTTATCAATAATTGTTTTTATCGAAGAAAAGAATTCATAGTTCTCAGATAATTCTAAGCGCCTATTCTTAGCATCTCTTCCAGTAATAACTTCGCCAGTATCTTTGTTGATTCCAACTATTGAAGGAAACGGTGTTCCTTGATCATCACCATGTTCATATCTTCCGATGCTATTACCTTCATTTATCAAAGAGATTGAAGCACTATTAGTTGTACCAAAATCAATTCCTATCCATTTATATTTTTTTGCTGACAACGTCTTTTTCTCCTATTATTTGATAACTATTCCGTTCTTTTCCAGAACCTTAAAAACGCCATCCATTGTTTCAACAATTGCCAAACCCACATCATTAGACATTTCCATACTTCTTAACTCTTCAAAGTCTGTACGATATGTCTTTAATGCAGCTCCTAGTGCATTCTTAAATTCTTGAGAAGATTCGCTCTTGTCAGCTTTAACGATATTGATTACTTCTTCCCTATGCTCAACTTCTGATTTCAGCTTATCAATCTCATTCTGTTTTCCTGCGCAAAGTGCCTTACTTTCTTCAAGATTCTTTTCTAGATTGGACTTTTCTTCTATTAGTTCTTTATTCTTCTTTTTTATCTTCCCGTTTTCGTTTACAGCCTTCTCCATAGACAATACTATGTCTATAAGTTTCCTGAACTGCTCGCTTTTGTCTTTTAGTGAAATAGAATCCGGTAGTTTCTTTTGGTTATTGCTCTCTGTAGTCTCAGCAGCGCTTGGATTTGCCTTATTTTCTTTATGTTCAGCTTTGGTGATAGGTTTCTCGTTATTATCTTGTGTCTTATTGTTACTTGAAGGAGAGAATCCAGCCTCTTTATTTGCATTATTGGTTTTGTCAGGGCCTTTGCTACGAGGCTCTTTAACTATTTTCTGATTATTCTCTTTATTAAGCTTCTGTTTATTTTCTGCTTTCTGTTTATTCTCTGCTTCTAATTTCTGTTCAGTTTCTGTCTCTAATTTTGACTGCTTAATAGGCTCTGAACTGCTATTTTCTGGTGTTTTAGCGCTCAGCTCATTATTTTTTCGATATTCTTCGCTTTCTTTAATTACATCCTTATTTATTACAACTTTCACGTTACTACTTTTACCACTCTTACCATTCTTGCCCTTCTTACTCATGTTGCCCCTTTCATCACTAGAAGAATCAACAATACTTCTCACTGTATACTACTGGTACATAACAACAATTAATTAACGCCCTTATCTTATTTATCGACGTATTAGTAAACAAATTACATACTATAATCAAAAATCATGAACACTTTCTGCATATGGCAAAAGGGAGCCCCAATCGGCTCCCCTCCGCAAACAATACACTATATCGTTGTGATTATGATATGCTTTTTCTAGCTTGATCACTCCAGGCTATTTTGATATTTCAATATATATCAAGAAAAGGACGAATAATATGTATATGACTAAATCTATTTTGTCCCAGCTGCCTCTAGGGTTTGAATATTGTGAAGAATAATAATTTTCCCCTTTGTAATGCTCATAGAAATATCTATCATCGTCACTATCGTACCTATTGCTCTTACTCATATCAGGATTCCTTTTCTTTAATACTCATCATACCAATAGTCTTCCGCCGCATCATAAGCTTCGTCTTCATCCTCGTACTCATCTTCATAATCGTAGAATTCTTCGTACTTGTCATCAGCGAACTTTTCTGCTGAATCATAGTCTTTTACGTCGTATGGATCGTAGCTGCCAGAGCTGCTGCCTGTCGTATCTCTTTTGCCAGAGGAGTTAGTGTTCTTCGTGTCTTCAGATTGTTTCTTATCGGTATCAGAGGTGTATTGGCTGCTTGAATTAGTACTTCCTTCGTGAAATAACTCAAACTTTACTATTTCTCCATTTCTTTCCCAGTATCGATAAGTAGTATACTTACCATTCTTCTTACTTACTTCATAAAAATCGCCATAGATACTATACTCAGCTACGCCATCAGTAAAGATGCACCATTCTGTATGATCCAATTGTAAATGTAGATCTTTATATATTAAATTCTCGGAATACGGGCATTTATATTGCTCATAAAGCTGATAATATCTGCTACGATTATACAGATCAGCCAGATTTTGGTTTATTTCATCTTCGACACCGATGAGTATATAGCACTTATCTTTATCTGGGAGTTCACGAAAGCTTGCATCCATTTTTACCGTTACATCGACTCTATCATAGTTAAGCCAATATCCTATTCGGTCTTTGGTAGTACTGTCGTAATGACTATCGATAGATGTAACTTCTACACTTACTGATTCTACATGGTCGCTGTCTTTGATCTCATATAAGCTAGCGTTTTCTACGTTATTTATATATGCTTGCCTGGCTGCGTCAAATTCTTCAGCCAGATATGGCCTTTCTTTTTTTATATGCTCATGTTCCCAGTAATGGCCCCAGCTTCCGTATTTGGATGTTACGTCATGATTGATTTTTAGTGCTTCTAATGACAGCATAAAAATACAAAATACTATGCCTGTTTTGATCATGGCTTTCTTGGCCATGCGGTTTTGTCTTTTCTCTGTTTCCTGATCTATGTACCAATACCACATAACTTGTACCCTACAATAATCGAAAAGCGGTGTGCTTCATATATAAGCTTTAAACAATATCATAATTAGTACATTTTATGCTTTGCTAGCTTATTATTATGATTTTAACATCTTTGATGGTATTTTCAATTGTGATAAATAGCCAACGTTTATGCGATTAATGCAAAAAACTGCAGCTAATTTAATCAATCAGCCACAGTTTTCCATTCGTTTTATTCTATTTACTAGTTTCTCCAAACAACATCATCGATTGCCTTGGACATTAGCTCATCCTGATATTTCTCCTCGTCAAAGCTTACGCCATAGAAGAGCTTAGGAGTGATCAGGCTGGACGTGCCGACCAATGATTTAACAATATTCCGATATTTCCAGTCATAGTAGAAACGTCGCTTCAACGCAAGCTGAATTTCATCGGCATGACCTTTATAAACCTCATCCAACTCAAAAAGCTTGATTGCATTGTCTATATTCTGGCTTATAACTTCATTTTTCTGCTTGTCAGGATATCTATTAAGTCCCTTGTTTACACGCCATTCCATATCCGTAACCGGATCTATGCCGACCAGCTCACGAACACTCTTATAATTCAGGTGAAGATAGGCATCGTTGCTAAATCCCTCCTCATAAGGATTTAGGATCTGCTTTGTGCTGCTCCTTTTAAAAAGCTGGTTACAGGGCTTGCAGGCAGGAACCAGGTTGTACATCGACATTGAAAAGAGCGCAAACTTGCTCTTAGGTCGAATATGGTCCAGATCCCCCAGATATCTGCTATCTCCAAAATAATAGATATACTGCTGATTACAATATGGGCAAACTCTTATACCAAGCCGGTTTACGTACTCGGCTCTGATAGATCTCTTGTCCTTCTTACCTGTGCCTGTGTCTTCATCTAGAAAATCATAGTTGATGATCTTGCTAAGATCCTCATTTACCTTATCGAACTCTTCAGAAACAGATGAAATAAACTCTTCCATGTTTTTATTGTTTTGGCAAATTACTGAGTCTGGGTCAGAGCAAGGGTAATGAAATTGATTTTTCATCACGTCTATGAAGTTGTTGCCTTTATATTTATTCAGGTATTCTTCTCTTTCTCTCTGATACTCTGCTACACACTTATGATGAGCATAGCCACGGATTTGATAGAGTTCCTTCAAGTATTCATGCAGATCGCTGAACTCACTGACAAAACAGGCCACCTCATAATAAGCTTTTGCCCAAGTGTGCTTTTCTATCAGGCCACTTATCGGCATTGTCAAAAGGTCTCTTATGGCATGATCATCAAGCTGAGTGATGATTTTGTGCGCATATATACTGGTAATGTCCGAACTGTAATTTGCGATTTTATCCTTTATTATGTCCGTTACCTGCTCGGCGTACCAATCTTCAATTTCCGCAGCATTCTTAAGTTTAATCTTGATCATAGCCGTTCCTCATATAAAACCATTTTTTTGCCATCGTCAGTCTCTGCATAAGGCTATCTTTGATAAGGCCACCGCCCAGTATATCTATACGCTTGCTTAGATCCTTATATTCCTTGTCGAAATCATCTTGGTCTATTTGCCATTTATCTATGTTTTCTTCAAGTTCATTTAATCTGGTAACTATGCCATTGGCGAAGTTCTCAGCGAACTTACCAAACAATGACTCTGTAAAGAAGCCATCAATGAGAATATCGTTTATTCCGCTTAAAAGGCCATATTTCGGATTTGAAACTGTCAGATTTCCTTCATCATCCTTTCCCAAGCAGTAAATACTATCGCTCTGTATGTCTGAAAGCATCAGCGGAGAATGCGTTGTTATTATTACTTGGAAGTTGATATCCTTATAACTATTATTCAGGAAGTGAGTGAGATTATCGATAAATGTCCTGCTCCATTCCGGGTGGAAAGACATATCTGGCTCGTCTAATAGGAGGATGCAGGTCTGTTCTCCGGGATTAGCTGTGTTAGCTATCATACGCTTCCTTGTCTGCAAAGCTCCATGGATTGAGGCGAATATATCGATGAAGTGTGCCTCACCTGAGCTCATATTGGAGAAGGTTACCTTTAGGATGGATAATTGTCTAAGATCAAATGTTCTATCCACATCCAAATCCTGCATAAGCTCATACAGCGCATTTCGCCCATCCTTTTTATCGTTCTTTAGTTTACTAATTGGTACAGATATTGTAACTGAGCTTAAAAAATATTTACTTGGAATACGCTCAAGTTTTTCTACAGTATCTGAAGCAATGGCTCTATAATTGAGCATATCTATATTAGTATTTTCTATTACTTCGAACAAATATTTTTTACGATGATTATAGGTGTCTTCGCCTCCATAAATTTGAACGTATGGGTTATTTTTAACATATTCGTTGACTTTTTCCGTCAAGTGAAAACCATACAAACAAAAATGAGCCACAGTCTCAAGATAACTAATGATAAAACGTTGTTGAATACTGTATTCTTCATTATATCTATGAATCTGCGAATTATATACACTCCTGATAACTTCTCCTTCATCCCCATAAATATTTCTACCTATTAAGTCAATGACTTCTTTTCTTAAATTACCCTTGTTTTTATTGTAAAGCCTACTTTTTTCATGAATTTGATCAATAATATGTGCAAGCTGTATCTCTACCTTCGTTCCAGGTTTAGAGCCCATTCTAGTTGAAAAGTCGTTATCGCAGTATGAATCTATAAGATACTTAGTAACTGAATTATAGTTGCTGACATTACAACTAATCCTATGAAAATAATCTAAACGAAAATGATCATTCTTATCTTCAGGAACGTATTCACTAAACCAATTAACCCCTGTATTATTCTGAAAATAAATATAAAATAGATTATCTTTATTAAAATGGGAATCGTTCAACTTGTTGATAGGTTTAACTTTCAGATTATCGATAATATGATTTTTTAATAATAGATTCCAATCACCCTCAATTGCAAAATTGTCACCATATAAATGATAAATAGCAAACCATTTAGTTATAGTTAATTCCTGTAAGTTACCTTCTTCCTTTTCTTTAAGAAAACTATAATATTGACTCCGATCTTTTTCAGGTAATCCTAAGAGTCTCATTATAGTAGACTTACCGATTCCATTTTTACCAACCAAAACATTTATGTCTTGGATATTATCTCCATAAATATGTATTTTATTTGGATTTTTTTTCTCTTTTATCTTTAGATCACGGTGCTTACTATCGTATGTTACCTCATAATTCTTACTGAAGTTTATTTCGGTATTGTCGATGCACAATCCCAAATACTCGACATATAAATATACTAGTTCCATACATCTCCCAATTTACAGTTTTTCATAATCTGTTATAACATCCTTCTGACCTGGAGCAGAGTCCAGTTTTTTTGACGAATCATAGATAATTATACTCTACCAAAAGGTGATCACTGATGTGACCACCTTTCTCTTATCCTGGTAATCTACCGCTACCTTTACTTCTTTTCAAATCATCAATCTGATATATTTTCACAAAGACTTGTACTACCATAAATTCTACTAGTACACAAGCAAAGAATCCTTTGATGTATGATATATCATAAATTACCCATACAAACGTCAAGAAAACAACTGGAATTGTCGAGCACCAATCTAATACTAAATAGTTTTCTTGATCAAGTTTTTTATTCTTATGCATCCATAGTTTTTGACCAAACCACAATGCTATAAATAAGCACTGAGAAAATCCATATATTTTAAACACTAGTACAGAAGATATTATATTAGTTAAATACCATATAATCGCTAATACAACCATTATGAGAAGGGGTATAAATAAAGCAAACACATGAAAACTCTCAAACGATATAGATTTAAAATTAAATTTCAAATCAGTTTTATGGTTAATGAAAAGAAAGATCGATGCCACGATACATACATAACCAAAGAAAAGATATGCTAATGATAATGTTTTATTTTCATCAACATTATTTCTATATAGCACAAATGACGACATATCTTCTGCTGAATAAAATGTCCCTACAGGATTCATTTTTTTGATATCAATCGAATCAAAATCTATTGTATCTTCAGTTGTGCCTTCTTGGTATATACCTATTTTTTCCGGTTCCTGATCAGTTGAATCTACTGTACAAAAACAAATAGTTGAAAGCTGTTTACTGCACGCATATTTATAAGAAGTATAAATGGAAGCAACTCCCCATAATAATATAATGATATAAATTGCTATAAGTATCTTGCTAGGATTTTTTTTCATAAACTCCTCCTTACAGCTGGTTCTATTCAGCTATTTTTCCTTCACTTGCAATTATACCAATTGTATATCGCTCCCCTATGATATGATTGCTAATTCATAATTATACTATTCAAAGCATTTGTATAGAATAAGAATTTCATTGTTTTTTCGTTGTCTTCAGATTTTTTTACAACAAAAAATGCCAGTGACCAATATTTACAGTCACTAGCATCTTCATTGTTACTTGCGTCTATGCTTTTATTTGGTTATTTCAATATAGATCAAGAAGAGCACGAATATTATATATATTATTAAATCTATTTTCCCACGATTAAATCCGGAATAGCCTTCGTAATAGTCTTTTCCCTCATAATGCTCATAGAAATATCTATTATCATCACTATCGTATCTGTCTCGCTTGCTCATATCAGGATTCCTTTCCTTTAATACTCATCATTCCAATAGTCTTCCGCTGCATCATAAGCTTCGTCTTCATCCTCGTACTCGTCTTCGTAGTCATAGAATTCTTCGTACTTGTCATCGGCGAAGTCTTGGGATGAATTGTAGTCTTTTGCATCATATGGATCATAGGCGCTGCCACTTGTGCTTTGCGTTTTGTCTTTTGCTTCTGACGCTGAAGTGCTTGGGGCTGCAGAACCTGTGCCGGTGCTGGATGTTTTTTCCCTGGAGTCCCTGATAGGTGGGGAGGCGGGATTGCCACTCCTATCGGTAAGTGCGGTCAGGTAGCCATCTTTCAAGGTGTATTCATAGAATTCAACGCAGGTGTTATCCTGCTTTAAGGACACGGCCAAGTCACCATTATATACTATGCAATATTCGTATGAACTGCCATACAATGAGACCTGGACTTCTAATTTAGGGCGCCAGTAATGTCCGTAGTAATATATCTTCCTATCGCTATTTTCTTTTTTCTTATACATGTGAAAAAAGGTGCTGCAGCTATTTGGCTACAGTTTTCGACTTGGGGGATTCTTTTTTACCATACATGCATCTTAATAAATAAAGCAAAGAGGGAGCCGGGGGCTCCCTCTGGGATATTGTACTATAATGTTATACGTCTATGCCGTGATCTTTTAGGATTTGGCGGAGAAGAGCATTTTCTTCATCTGATTTCTTTTTTTCCTCTGTAACCTTGGCAAGTTTAGCATCTGATTCCTTTTTTTCCTCTGTAATCTTGGCAATCCTAGCATCTGCTTCCTTAGTAATTTGGGCTTTTTCTTCATTCGCCTTAGTAAGCTCTGCCGTTAGTGTCTCTATCTGTTGATTCTGAAATTGTTCATGAACAATGGCATCTTCTCTGGCACGGCAGCGCTCTCTGATCTCAAAATCAGAGTTTGAAAGAAAGATTGTTTCTGCTGTAGAATTCATGGATGGATTATCTCTTGTAATCATCTTGATTTCCTCCCAGGTTTTAGCTTTGAAGAGTCTGGCCCATGTATCAACTTTA
>JAEEGL011593657.1_pt1 | contig 21365 bp, 19 predicted proteins | sample 9134231 | NCBI WGS metagenome assembly JAEEGL01 (sample SAMN16246548, study PRJNA631951) | gut metagenome | biome: gut microbiome; feature: rumen; material: fiber-attached | host: Bos | place: Iran: Karaj | collected 2018-10
AACATACAGTAGTAGCTGATGTAATAGTAATTCATCTTTCTTTTTCCTGGTCCATCCAGTCCATTTGAGATTCTCAGTCGTGAGTTTCTCAGATTTTATGTGTTCTTCCTGTATAGAAAAGAATTCTTTCAGTAACAGTAGTTTTACCGGCATCGATGTGCGCCATGATACCTAGGTTTCTCACTTTTTCGAGAGGGGTAATGTCTGCCATAGTTAATAAAATTTAAAGATAATAAAAATCTCGCATTCATTTATATAAATGTGCTGTTTGTTTTCAAGTTAAAAAATAAAAGAAAAAATAATTTATAAAAAATTTATCATGATTACTGTATAATGATACGTAATAAAAAAACATATGCTTGTTGGTAATACTTTTAGCATATGTTCTTCTTATATTAAGTTAGTATGGTCTACTATTTCTTGTCGTCGTTTTCCTAAATTCCTTCTTAAAACAACAAATAGCAGCAAATGTCTGAGGTCCTAACATTCAATCTTCTCTAATAGTATATCTTCTTTTCGATTCTGCTCAGTTATCTGTTAATTCCATACCAGTTCATGCAAGCAATCTCATTAAGACTTCTAGATTGATAGGTTTAATAGTGCTTATACCACTAGGGCTTTTGGGATCGCTAATTTCATCTCAATAGTTTATCCAATCATTAAGTTTAATTTGTAATTCTCTTATTTTGGCAGGATTTGATTTTAAGTAAGAATTTATGATTTCTTCATAATTTGATTTCAAACTTTTTACTTCATCTACGACCATTCCAGGGTGTGGTTTTATGTTAGGTCACCAATTTACAGTATCAAAATGATATCATTCTAGTTCTATAGGTATCCTACGATCATCTTCATCATTATTTGACATAAAGTTACTAAGTTTTTTTTTAGCAACATTTAGTTCAATAGAATTAAGGAGTTCATTTTCTTCTTTCCTAGATTCTGCTAGCATCCTATTTCTATCGCTTTCGATAGGTGTTTCAATTTCAGGATTGAATGTGAATTTTTCAGTCATTTTAATAGATAATTAGAATATAAATTATTAAATCTTACTCAATTATTTGAGATACTTCACGTGATGTTTTATTTTTTTTCTTCATATTCTCGATATAGGCATCAATATATTTATAATCATCACTTTTGAAGTGGAATAATGGAATAGATCAGTTTGAAATATCCATAGTTTTCATTGAGTCAGTTGACATATGCCTACGGGATTTGTTAGTTCATCTAAAGAAGTCTTCACTCCATCATATAGATAGATATCATAGTTTCTTTAGTATAGCTATATTTTCACTTCTATTCGCTCAACATCATCCAGGGAAACGGAAGAATGGGTATTTTTGTTTTAAATTTTGTAGATAATCTTCTCATAATGTATTTTTTATCTGAGCTTCCCACATTAAAATCTCAGTTTCAAGCAAAATATCTGACTTAATTCTATTTGGGAATGATTCTCATGATTTGGATTTGATGCTTTCAAAATAATCGTTTCATAAAAGTGCTTTTACATCATTTGTTCGTCTGTTTATATTTATGTTCTTATTTAATCATGTGGTCAAACTTGTTGTATCAGAATTGTTACTTAAATAAATATGACTAAAAGTGTGACAACATACCTGATGTCATTGCTCTGCTGCTTGTTTCCATAATTCAGGCGTATTTCTCAGACAATCTCATAAAATAAAGAATGTTGCATGTATTCATGATCATTTTAAAGTATCAAGAATATGTTTGATGTTGTTTGGTCAATATCCATCATCAAATGTTATTGAAATTTCTGGGTTGTTCCTATTTCAATGTGTAATAGGACTTTTTTGTTTTTCTATCATTTCTTTTAATTTACGTTGATTTTCATCATTTTCGTTTTGTTCAGTAGAATTGTTTCTAGTTATTTCAGTTTTTAGAGAATCTAATTCAAATCTCTCGGAATCCTGATTTCTTTCTGTTGTTTCTTTAATTTCCGACATTGTTATATACTAATTAAAATAAATTTGTTTATCTTTTTTTTTGAAAGAACAAAAATAAATGTGGATATATTATATCCACATTTAAAAATATATCAAATTTTTATAGACTTTTTTATTCTATTTTTTGAATCTTTATACCATCATAATAATAATCCAAAATCTGATCGTAAGTCATTCATTGTTTGGCGAGCCATTCAGCTCATTTTCCAGCTAATCCAACTCAATGTCATGCAAAGTCATCACAAACATCAAAATCATAAATAGATTTCAAATATGGAGTATCTATCCAACCTCGTTTTTCTTCTGCAGAGAGAGTAAATCAAGGAGAACAGTTAAAATATGGTAGAATAGGTAAGTAATTATCATACATAACAATTTTATTTTTAGTATCATTTAATGCTTGATATCGTTTCTTTAGAGTTTTTTCTAAACCAGCTCAAACATATTTTTGAAAGAAATTTGGATCATCTATCGCAGTATAGTTCGCATCCTTAGAAATGCTAGGATGAATGTTCTCTTTATTCATATAAAATAAGGCATAATTCTTTGAAATCATGGCCATTACCTTATTTTTTTCCAAAGTTTCAGTATCATTGGTCTCTACAATTCATTTCATATATTCGGAGAATGGGAGGGTGTTAATCACAATAAAATCAGATTTTTGTTCACCGTTTGTTAAAGGGTATACTCATTTTTCAAAAATCAAAGTTCACTTAAAGCTATTCCAAGGTATTCATGCATAAGATTTACGGTTGTAATTCGATATCTCTACAGTTCAATTGGCTGTGGCAGATTTTACAGAAACTTTGTTTGCAGATAAACTACGATCAGAATCTATTTGAATTCTATCAGAAAGGAAGATTAAATTAGCTCACGTTCGACTATAGTTTATTCAATCAATAGTAAATATACAGCTGTCGTTACAAACGATACTAAAACTATCATATTTTGTAGATAGCTCATATAATAATACAGAAATATTCTGATTCATAAGGGATTTTACATCATCAACAGTGTACTTCTTTGTGACCTTCGAAAATTTTGTAGATGCTTTATTCAGATTTCATTTATAATTTTTTCTCATAACTTGTGCTGTATTCTGAAATACCAAAGGATTACTTTTTTTCAAAGCTGATAAACGTTGAGGAAAATTAGATATTGTAGATTTAGTCGCTTTCTGACCATTATTTGAAGTTTTTGTTGTAGATGTAGAATTGTTTGATGCTTTGACTTGTGGAACGTTGTTTTGTTTCAAATCCTTTTCCCGATCCGTAGGTATTGAGACATTTCCAACAGCTCATCTTCTCATTCTAAGTGAAACTTCATCTCTTATTCTAGGTAAAAACTTATCCAAATTAGTACCGGGACAAGCTGTATTTTTTACATTTTTATGTCACATAATATTTGGATTTTTTGTTGCTACAACATAAGGTTCTTTTTCTGTATTAGTTGAGAATGTATAGGTATATCCAAGCGGATCTATTTGATAAAATCTTGCTACAGCAGTCGTTAAGTTTACTAAAGCTTTCATTTGATCAATAGTTGGCTTATCGTTTTGAAAATTTCACATCAAAGCTATTCAGATTGATGAAACATTGTTGCTGGAAGCGTGCATTCACACAGCTCATTCTCCACCTGCACGTCATTCATAAATATTTCACATTTGATCAATTAAAAAATTATATCCTATATCTCCAAAATCACGATTAATCGTATGGTATTTATAAATATCTTGAATTTGCTTTTTTACGTCTTCAATAGTCCAGTTTGGATTATAATCTCAGGCAGTATGATGGATTACTATCTTATTTTTATGGTGATTAAAGTATTCTGGATAAATTAAATAATGATTTCCAAACATAGTATTAGATCATTCGTACTTTCGTTCTAATGGAAAATTTTTAGCCATCCAAGCATTACGAATTTTTGAAATATTCTCAGCTTTTATTTGTTCTTCAGTTTTTTCTCACTTTGAACTACTTGTTGGTCTTGGAGTAGAGCGAAATCTAATTGATTCATCAGCTCACCATTCTGCACGTGAAATTATCGTTACTCATGGCAAATTCCAATCTGCGGCAAAACCTATATTTCATAGAATTAGTCATAATATTAACAGAGAAAAAAATCAGAATTTATTCAGGATTTTCATAATAACTACTTATTAAATAAACAACTCAACGGTTACTTATAAATTTTTTATAAGTAAATGCAAACAAATGGAATGAAGATATTTAATAACGTTTTTTGATTGACATTTCTACTTATAAATATATAATTAAATTACATGTTAAACAAAAATTTAAAGAAAATGAAAACAATTTTATTCAGATCCGTTTTGGTTGCGTTATTATTGGGGGTGATATGTTTCCTAGCTGACCAAGTATTTTTTCACTCACTAAGGAGGATGATGTTGATTTTGCTCGGGATATCCCTTTTATTCAGTGCGTTCCTTTTGTATGTTTCTGACCAAAAGGTGGTTCAGAGGTTGAAGAAAATCACACCTAGCATGATATCGCCTCTCGTTTGGATATATCTCATCATAAGCATTATATCTCTCTGCTATTTCTACTACGCGATAAAAATTGGCGTTGAAACGATAGCAGGAGACAAAAATGTTTTAATGTTTACGATGTATCCATTATTGATGACAATCTTCTCGTTCAGGTACTTTATAGTTGTAGTCAGAGTTATGGCTAAGAATATGGACTGAGAAATACCAGTACTAGCGGCTGATATACAGTCGCTAGTATTAAAAAAATAAACTTATCGAATATACCCAAAACATTTGACATTAATATAGAATTTTTTATTCTAAATTTGTATGCGAATATTTATCTCTTTAATCCATACCATACATGAAAATCCTATGAAGTTTTAACACAAAACTCGATGAACATGAATTGTATGATGCGATTCAAAGTAATGGTAAATGAAATGCGATTTTGATAAAAAAACACCGAATTTTTTTGATACGTCCAATGGTATGGATGCTTTTTGCTTTCATTGCGTTCTGACTTCTAATTTGGTTTGCATATAGTCAATTCTACAATGATGAGTATATGTGGATATTTTGTATTATGACAATTTTATATTCATTAGTGACTTTTACACGATGTATCCATAGTTTAAGTATGATTACTTATGATATTCAGGCTCAAATAAACAATAAAAATGGATATATCGATACAATAGATGAAAGTGATTTTAAAGATGGAAAATATGAAAAGTTTTTGAAACATACGTTTGTTTCAGGACGATTACAGGCAATACTAATGATACTGAACTCAATAGCATCATTCTTTGCAGAAACAGATGCAACATCCAATTTGTTCTTCAATATTGTATGAGTTATTGTAAATATTTGATTCATATTTTTATTGTACAAGGTATTAGACAAAATTATAGATTATGAAATGGACTTTAATATCTTTACGGTAGATCAGTTTATGCTATTTCGTCAGCATTGATTTTTTAAGACAGAAAGTATGAATATAGCTACATCTACAGTTAAAATTGTAAAAGAATCAAAAAGTTGATTTTTGTGATCATTGTTCAATTATTGAAAGGTATCTATCCATCCAGAATGAAATTTATCAGATGATTCAAAAGCAATTGAATTATTTTATGTCCCTAAACCAAAGTCATTAACCAAAAAGCTAAATAGTTTTATCGAAAAATCAAAAGAGTGATTGAATGTTTCGCTCCTAGCTTAAGATATTAAAAAATATCCGGTAATTTCTTATAAAATTTGTGGTCAGGGAATATCCACTTCAGAAATAATTTACGATGAATATCACTTGGTCAGTATTTTTCTAATAATTCTTTATGTTCCTTAGTTCCATATCATTTGTGTTTATCAAAATTATATTTAGCATATTTTTTTGGTAAAGATTCCATAATGCGATCACGTGAAACTTTGGCTACAATCGAAGCCATTCAGATTTCTTTTACTTTAGCATCTCATGAAATTATAGTTTCAATCCCCCAAAAAGGAAATATTTTCTTCAATCAAAAACCACGATTTCCATCTATTACTAATTTTATATTTATTCACTCAGAATTTAACTGCGAAAAGTAATTTAAAACGTCAGTATATTTCAGATTCGCTTTGATTCCCGTAGATAATGGATTTGGTAAATCATTTTTAATCTTAAATTGGGGGAACAATTGACTAAAAATTTGAATCATTCATCTAAGGATTGCACAATGCAAAGCATTACTCATACCATACCTATCAATTTCAGCTGCAGTCATTCGAGCAGGTACTGAAATTATTTTTCATTCAGATTTTAAATTCCCAATATGTTCAAAGAGTTCTTCTCTACGTTTCTCAGAGATTTGTTTACTATCGCAGAAGGGGAGTAGTTCTTTTTTGGATAGCTTAGTGATAGGACATACAAGTCATATAAAAAGCGGACCTGCTAAAGGTCATCTTCATGCCTCATCAAAATATATTGTAAAAGTTTGTTTTTTCATAAACATACTAACTAATTAATTATAATAAAAAAACAAGATATTTTAATCTTGCTCTTTAATGATACTTAAAATATTATTACTCTATCACTCTATGGATTTCATCTAAAGTTGTTTCTCATCTTAATACCTTAATAATTCAGTCCTCAACTAACGTTATGAATCAGTTTTCACGAGCTTTAGCCAAAATTGAAGCCTCATTATCTCTATCAACAACAAGATCTCTCATATCTTCAGTGATTTCTAAAGCTTCCAAAATTGCTATTCTTCATTGATATCATGTTTCATTACATTGGGCGCATCCATGAGATTCAACTACTGTACCATCAAATGCAGGTATATTAGTAATACCAGCATCATTTAATCTCTTTAATGCCTGTTCAATCTCAGTTTGCTCAGCATATTTGGCAGGTCTCTTGATACTACAATTTGGACAAATTTTACGAACTAAACGTTGTCCCAATACCAATTGAATTGCTGGAGCTAATAAATAAGGTTCTACTCACATTGAAAGTAAACGAGGAATAGATGCAATAGCAGAATTTGTATGTAGCGTTGTAAACACGAGATGTCACGTCAATGCAGCATTTACAGCTATATCTGCAGCTTCTTTTGATCTAGTTTCTCATACCAATATAATATCAGGATCATGACGTAGAATTGCTTTTAATCCAGTTTCATAATCATAATTTTTAGCGTAATTAATCTGAGATTGTTGAATTCATGGCATTTCATATTCGATAGGATCTTCCAACGTAATAATTTTATTTTTTCAAGTATTTAAATAATTCAAAATAGAATATAATGTAGTAGTCTTTCATGATCCAGTAGGTCAAGTAACTACTATCATTCATGTTGTTTTAGATATATGTTCTTTTAGGATATCATAGTTTTTATCGGTAAATCCAATTTCCTCAAAAGTAGCTATTCCTTTCTGAGAATCTAGAAATCTGATTACAGTAGATTCTGCAGCCATTCATGGCATAAAGTTTACTCTGGCATCGACTTTTCTTTTTTCTCATTGATGATTCATCGCCTCAAATGAAAACCTACCATCCTGAGGAATATAATCTATATTCATCTTAACTCCAGAAATGAACTTTAATTTCTGTAGATATTTCCAAAAATCTTGTGCATCGAAATCTACTACATCCTGTAAAATTCAGTCTAGACGTAAACGAAGAGTTATGTTTTTTCATTCTGGTTGAAAGTGCATATCTGACGCCCCAGATTGGAATCAAAGTCTGACCATTTCTAGTATAAATTCTCCAGGATCGAGAGAATCTTTTTTCTCGAAAAATTGTTTCATTAATGTAATAGCAGAATCTCATTCAGCTTTTTCTCTTTTTTCCCTTTCTTCTTCGCTTTTTTGTTCCTCTGCTTCTAATTCATCATACCATTTAAGTCATTCAGTAAATCACTCTACTGAAGTATAAAAGACTTTAAATTTGAGTCATTTGCTATCCAATTGATTTGTAACTTTCTTTAAATCCTCTGGGTGATTGTTTGTAGTCAAGATATATATACAATTTTCTTCATCCTTATAATATATAATAATCTGTGTTTGCTCAGCATCCACACGAGAAATTTTTTTTAATTGAGAAAAATCTATCTGCAAAGCCTGTACATCTTCTACTTCTAATATCGTATTTATCAACTGGTTTGCCATAATGTGTAGAAAAATCTCATAATAAAAATTAGACCTAACACAGTCTAATTATATCCAGAAATACTTTAAAATGCAAATTTTAGTCGAGAAAATTTTATTTGAAAATATATTTAGTTTTTTCTAAAAATTCTTCGTAAAGTCATTCCTTTTTTAGGGCATTTATGAAAGGTTGTTTGCTATATCCATCAGCAATAAATTCATGTATATTTTTCATGAAATTAAAACTTACAATACCTTCACCAAAAGATTCTTCTGAAACTTTATTTTTCACTATCTCATAAAAATTGTACAATTCATTGGATATAGATTTATTATATTCTATACTATGAATAATCTCATGCTTCAACGTTATTTCATCAGCATTATCAAACATAAGTATAATATCTTTTTCCCTAACATATGCTCACTTTCTTAATCATCAATTTCACTCCAGATAATATATAGGTACTGAAGATTTTATATTTAATCATAATTTCTTACCTTCTTCTACAGAATTTGATATTTTCTTCGTTTTATATTCAATTCAATCAATTGAGAAAACTGAAAAAAGTGAGTTAGAAGTTTGGCTAATATCCTTTTGTGACGATATGTCTTTTTCTTTATTCTTTTTAGAAATTTCCATATTAAATAATTAACGAATTATTTTTTTAAATCACTATTTTTCAAATCTTCAAATTCCTTCTTTAATTTTTCTTTTTCTTTTCATTCTGGCATTTTCTTGATGGCTGAAGCAATCATGAATAGCATGTTTTGATAGGTTTCTTTATCCATAAATCCAGCTTCAATTAATGCAATCATTCATTCAGCTAAATCTCGATATGGTTTTAGTTCGTTCAGAATCTTTAGAACTTTTTGTTTATTCATCGCTAATTTATATTAAATAAACAATTATATTAATTCACAAAATTTCAAAGCTGTATAGTGATTTTTTAATTTTCAGTAAATCATTCAACTTTTTTAATATTTTTATTGATGCTGATAAATAGTTTTGTTGTATCAACATCTCTATTCTTTGAAACATAATCCTCCATTTTGCATTTTATGGCATGAGAATCTCATTTACTATCTGTAAAGTTGATAGTAAAATATTCATTATCTTTACTAAATTTTAGAGATTTTTTTGTAAATCTACATAAACTATCTAAAACTCATTTATCCTTAAAATTTTTAAAATATAAGGTTTTATCTTGTTTTTTTGCTTGATTAAAGGCATCAATTAATCATTCCCTTAAAAACAATTTTGTTTTTAGAGCATTCGCTCTATTCTCTAAATCTAGTGATTTTTCATCGACTTGATTCATCAACTTTATTAAATCTATTCTAATTTTGTCCACTTCATGAGTTTCTTCTTCCATTTGTTTCTTTATGTTTTTTAAACCCATTGTTACAGAATCTTCTTTAACTTCTTCCTGTAGATTTCTTAAATCTTCTCCTGTATTTTCTACAGGATTTTCTACTGATTTTTTCAATTTTCTTCCAGCCATTGTTGTGCAGCTAAATATTAAAAAACTCTTATATATTATAGACAAAAAATGATAATTTGTCAATTTTTGAGGGACTTTTTTTAATCTTGCTTTTAAAACATATTTTTATATACCCTTTCTAGTGTTTATTTCAGAATAAAAACTTATTCAATGGCTCAATCAGCTATCGATTATGCAATATGATATCTTTCTCGTTATCCAAAGACAGAGCAGGAAATACGTATAATTCTTTACAAAAAATGATATAATTCTGAAGACGTTCAACATTGTTTAGATGTTTTGAAAAAAAATGATTTTATCAATGATGAAAAGTTTGCTGAAAGTTTTCTTTACTCAGAGGTAGAGAAAAAATGACGTCCATTATTTATAATCAAGCAGAAACTTATCCAACGTTGAATTGATAAATGATTATTAGCTAAGAAAATATCAGAAAACCAAGAAGAATTAACCCATTGAATGCGTAAAGCCATCAAAAAAGAAATAGAAGCATATAAGAAAAAATGAGTAGATTGATTTGATATCATCCAGAAATTAATGAGAAGATGATATCAGTTAGCTGATATAAAAGCTGTGATTAAAGAGTGAGCTGAAAAATAGTAATTTATATCTTAAAATTTAAACATTATGCGACGATTAGTTATATTATGAATTGTAGTATTTATGGTTCTAGTAGTTTTACATGAATTTGGTCATTTCATAGCAGCCAGAAAATGCTGAATGAAAGTGCCAGAGTTTTGAATCTGACTTCCACCAAAACTTTGTAATTTACGAAAAGATAAAAAGGGAACCCAATATACATTAAACTGGATTCCACTTGGATGATTCTGTCAGATAGAATGAGATGATCCTACAGACAAAAAATCATTCGATAATCCAAATACGCTTTTTACAGCTCCATTATGGAAGAGATTGATCGTGATTTTTGCATGAATCACTATGAATCTTTTGACAGCATGGGTGATATTTACTTGCATATTCTGGCACTGAGTACAACCTCTTTCAGTGTCACAAATTGCAGAAGAAAAAGGATCAACGAGCTATTTGATGGCTAGCTCTCCATTTTTAAGAGAAAAATGATTCCTTACATGAGAAGTAGAAAGCTGAGTACTTGTACAAGAAGTAAATGAATGATGACTATGAGAACAGATAGATTTAAGAGTAGATGATATTTTATTAGAATTTGATGGACAAAGTTTAGACTTTTCAAACTTTCTATCATTAATGCAGTCATGAGATAATAAGTTGCATACGTTCAAAATTCAAAGATGAGATGTTGAAATTATATCAGAAGAATTTGAGTGTGAATGAACTTGTACATTTGGTATAATTATTTCAGAAAATTGAGATTTAGAATTGAGTAATATAAAATTCTGACTTTGATGAGCAATGGTTGCTGCTTTCCATGAAATTTGAGCAGAATGGAATTTGACTATGGATGCACTTTGAATCCTATGAAAAGGATTATTTTCATTCAATAAATGAGAGATGAAAGATGCCCTAAATAATCTTTCATGACCAGTTTGAGCAGTAAAAATTTGATGATTGTTCTATGAAATGTGATGATGGTGAGCTTATTTCGCGTTCGCCGCCATAATTTCATTAGCTTTAGCAATATTTAACGTATTGCCAATTCCTGCATTGGATTGAGGTAGGGCAGTGTGAATGATTTTGCAATCAATATTCAAAATTAAGCCAGAAAAATATTTCAAGTACGAATGATACGTAAATATGTTCTTCTTCTATCTAATCTTATTATTATGAGTGGTGATAATTATTAAGGATTTGATAGTTTTTTGGTGAGTAAATATTCCTTTCGTAAGTTAATCAATACACAAATAAAAAGCTGACCATGATTTAGGTCAGCTTTTTTATAACATTTTTAATTTTTTCTTTGATATGAGTATCATATTTATATGTATAGAAGTCTTGTTCCTTTTGCATTTCTTTTATTAGATTTAACTTGTTAGCAGAACTTGAATACATAGTGTATATAACTTCTCATTTTTTTACTTTATCTCACAGTCTTTTGTGTAAATAAATTCATGCTTCATATTGTTTAGGTGCTCATAATCATCTAACCATTGTATTTAAATGCTTCATATCGACTTTAGAGATTACACAATCTTTGTCTGCAATGATATCATGAGAGAATTTACCAAGTTGAATATCCTCTGATTTTATATGAGGATTTCAGTTCTGAGCTTTTATAATTTCTTGCATTTTCTTCCATGCTTCTCAATTGCTTAATTGAGTTCTTACTAAAGTTTCAGCATTTTTCATGCTAGTTGCAGTTCAGCATAATAATAATATTCTAGATGCAAGAAATATAACTTTTTTCTCTAAATCCTCTGATCTTTTCTCATGTTGCTGTAAAATTCTTAGAGCTTCTCTAGCCTGTAAACACGCTCATATTCATCTACCAATAGGCTCACTACCATCGGTAATTTGTACATCCATTTTTATTCATAAATAATTTCAGATTTCATCGAAACGCTTTGCAACTCTTCTAGCATCTTTCAATGTTGCAACTTTTGCCGTAGGTCACATCGGAATATCAATCAAACAATGATTAATTCACATTGCATAATTTTTAGCCATGATTGATGAAATCATTCTAGCATAAGGTTCCATTCCGAGAGGAGCTGATACTTTAATAATTCTGTCATTAACTGGAGCCAGATTTAGCTTTTCATTCCATACTAAACAAGCTCAAACTTTATCAGTAATTCTGATTACTTCTTGTTTATCAAATTCGATATCCATCAAAACATTCACACATTCTCCAGTCGCAGCAGGAGAGGTGATGGCTTTAGAAAAGGATTTAGGGACAGTAATTCATAGAGATGCTAGAATAGGTACCACAACCATCGTAGTTTCATTACCAGGCACTCATCAGATACAATATTTTCCAGCTACTGTTCATGGAAAACGATACATATCTCATGTGTATGCTGTCGCTTTAGTTGTATAAGCTAACTCATGTATATCAGATTTATAGAAAAAACTTGTAGATACATAGTATGCCAGCACCAAATCCTGAATCTTGTTGTTTTTTACATCTTCGATTATCGCATCAATCTCTTCATCTGTGATTTTTTTTCATAATAATTTCTTTCTAATAGCTTGCATGGAAAGAGGATTATTTTTTACGAAACTTACCAAAACAGTATCTCATTCCATGATAGGGTATTCTGCTAAAAAATCTTTTGTTACTCAGATTTCATTTGCTTGGACGTAACTATCAGTAAGTGTTACATCTACGACAAATTCTTCATTTTTCCTAATTAACGAAATTTTATCATCATCTTTAATTCAATACTGAGAGGCTTGCTCTGTATTTAGCATTACAATATGACCATTTCAATTCTGAATATCAAATGATACAACCTTTGCACTAAATATTTCTTTAATGTCTTGAGTAGTTATGTGAACGTTTTCCATTTTTTTATAGTTTTGTTATAAAATATTTAAATATATTATTAAGCTGATTGTTTTCATTCTAACCCATTAACAAAGTTTTCCATTTCTTTAGTATTAAGTTTCCAGTTAGGCTTTTTTCATGTTATAATTTTTTCTTTAATAAGATCTGCAAATCAAAGTTGATGCTGACTTTCAAAATTGGCTACTCATGAAAATTGCTCAGGATTAAAATCTTTAGTTTTGTCCTTTAAGGAATTTATATATTTATTATCACCTCTATAAGAAAAGATATTCTTAGATTTTTGACCTTCTTTATCCTGACGGTCATTTCTCTCTCACCATTTTAATCATGAATATTCCATCACTACAGGCATAAATGTATTATTAAAGTATTCCAAGCTTTGAATATCTCCATCTTCAGGATCTGCCGTCCTTTCAATGATTTGTATTACATCGAAAAGATTAGATCAATCATTAAAATCTAAACTACTAAATCATCATGATGGCGACATAATATTGAATGTTGCCATAAATTTAGTTATAGCAGAATTTACAGAACTTTGTCTCTTTGTGTGATCTACAATTGAATTGCTAATCATATCAAGATTTGCATTCAGCATATCTCTATATTTCTTCCTAATAGCTTCCATTTCTCACTTATCTCCGATCTCAGATGTCGCTGGTCTAAAAGATCACGGTTGAGATGGGGTATTTGTGTATATGTCATGTACAGGCTCTGGAGATGGAGTTTGTTCATTATTTATACGATTTTCTACAAAATATTGTGCTGCAAAATGAAGCTTTTTTTCAGTGTCGACTCCTTCAGACTCATCTCATGTATTTCATCATTGATCTTGCTCTGGAGAACTTTGAGGTCATCTATTTTTAACTTGAGGATGACTTTTTGATGAAATATCAGGAGCACGATAATGTTTATCCAAAATTGTATCAAAAGATTCTAATTGTCATATTTGAAGATCTGCATTGGTATTATTTCAAATTGAAACTTTTGAAGGGGATAGATGATGTAAAAAAGAATTCATGAATAAACCTCAAGAAAGTAGGTCATAACGTATTTTGATATCGGCTCAATTAAAAGTTCCAGATATGATAATATCATTTCATTCTCTTTTTACTGGCTCAGATCAATCAAATCTAAATCATTCAAATTTAGAATCTCATTTCCATTTTCCCACAATATCAGCAAAGATAAATCTGACATTATCAATCACAGATCAAATAGCATAATTTCTTATCCTATCATTAGTTTTTCATTCCATTGCAGTAGCTTGAGATGCAATCTGCTTTAATGCATTTTCAAAATTGCTTGAGAAAGTTAATAATGTACTGTATATTCTACTTATTTCATCTGGAGATTTTCATTTCATAATATCGCTTTGAAGGAACTCTTCCCAAGCTGTTTCGTCAATAGTCTTTTTCTCAGTGTCGTATAATTTACGCATATCCTTATCTGTCACTATTTCTGCGATTTCACTATGAGAGTTTATGAAATTTTTCCAAGCTACTGAAAACGCTCTATTTCTAGCAAATTCATTTTTTGTAATAGATTCTGCCATTCCTGTATTTACCTTGAAATCTCAAAGATTTAAATATCTTTCTGCGATTTGCGCTCATGATGCCTCTTGTAAATCTCATGTTTTTCATTTGGTAGAATTATCGACAACTTTTGGACCATGTCATCAAGGTGTATAATTATTATTGCGTTCTCTATTTTTCTTTGCTATTTCACGCCTCTTTTGTTCGTCTCTTTTCCTTCTAGCCTCTTCAGCCTTTCTTTCTTGCTCTAAGAATTCATTATTTTTAACTATGTTTTCCAGTTCATCATAACCATCATCATATAAGATAACTCACATGATTTTTGGTAAAGTATTTTCATAATACCGTTCTCATTGGTCAATTTTAAAGAGACCAGGATGAAATATTTTTCCGTACATAAACAAATAAGATTTTAATTGTAAGTCTATTTGCTTGTCTCATGTATTTAATGAAAATTTCCCTGATTTTAAAACAATACTTGAAAAGTTTTTGATTTTTTCTCTCAAGACTCACTTAAATGTATCATTCTCTTTATTTAATAAATCTTTATCTCATTTTTCCAAGAGTAAATGCTCAATACTATTCATCAAATTTTTATCAAATCTACTTCATCAACTTTTTATATAATCTCCAACAATATTATCGATTCCATCTTCAAGTATATTTCATAACCTATCAAGATCATCTTTATCTTTATCGGTAGTAGGGTCTCCATTTTTTTCGTTGTAGTCTCTGCGGAGTTTAGTGTCCCAAGCGTTTTTTAACCTCAATTTCAATATATCCTCAGAAATAGGATAATCAGGATAGACTTCTCCAGTTTTTTCATCTATATGCCTCTTAATTTCATTTACAATGACAGTAATTCATTCATCACTTAATATAAAATTTTCAAAACTTTCAAGGGATGAATTATTATACTTATAGTCTTCCCAACTTTCTACAGGTTCATCTTCTATCGAAATATCATTTCAATCCAAACCTTCGTTTTCATCAGAATTATCGTTTTTATCTGAATTTTTATCAGCTTCGGCCTTAATCTTTTTTATAAATTTCTCATGTCTACCTCTATCTTTTTTGATATCATTTGCTTGCGAACTGACAATATTACTTAATAACTTTTTAACTTGGGGATTATTAAACAAAACTCCTTCTAAAGAATCATCATCTTTAAATTTTTCGGTTAATTTTCTGATTATATTACTTCAATTTTCTAAAACATTAGCAGTATTGTAGTTAAAATTAAGTCTCCCAAAATGTCTTTTATAGTGCCTAGTTTCTGCTTCCACTTCAGTTCTTAATCATTGTTGAGCCTCTCTACTTTCTCTAATAACAGCTCTTTCTTCCGTATCTCTTGGAGATTCAGTATATTCACTTTGATATCTTTCATTCATTTGAGATGAATAATATTATAAAAACAATCTACCATCAATAATACTCGAAAACGTTCAAAAAGTCAAAAAAAATCCGACTTTTTTTGTCAGATTTTTCTATTTACGTAAGTTTACTAATATTACAGTGATTATCACTCCTCCTCGAAAGATTCTTCTTCATCAGATTCCTCAACTTTCTTCATTTTTGCCAATACAGTTTCACCATCTTTTACTTTATCTCAAATTTTAGCAATCACTTCTACATTACTATCAAATATGATTGTAACTTGAGACCCAAATCTAATTAATCAAATAACTTCTCATTGCTGGACCTCATCATCAATATCTACAAAAGAAACAATTCTCCTAGCCATAGTTCATGCTATCTGAACCACTCTATAGCGTACTCAATTATTTGATTCAAAAAGCATTGAATTGTATTCATTCTGCAAAGTAGATTTCATTGTAGGATCTTTCTTCATAGCGTTACGTTTTCTTCCACGAACATACTTTTCTTCAATAAGTGTTGCGTTGTTTGGAGAGCGTTGATAGTGTACATTCATAGGAGTCATCATAATGGAAACCATAGTAGCTCCACTACCTATTCAATCGATGAAATGATCCAAAACCTGATTATTATCCTTGTAAATTATTGTATGATCAGTCGGATTCTTGATTATCGCAATAATCTCTCAATTAGCTGGACTAACAAACAAATTTTCATTGTTTGGTACTCTACGATAAGGTTGACGTAAAAAATAGCATCTATAGAACGCTATACAGCAAACCAATATAATCATAAATATCCAGAATATCCGCCTTATTACCATTTTGTATTTTTTCATAAAGATTGAAAATTTTATCATAAAATTTAACTGATGCTCATAATATCAATCTAAAACAAAAAAGCAAATACTAAAAAATTTATCGATAAAATACCAAGCAATAAGCCAAAATAAAAAAGTCCTCAAAAATTTGACAAAAAATGGTGTTTGGATTATACTTACATCGTCTACAAATTATTATTTGTTTTTACATTGAGTATTTTGTAGATAGAAGAGTTCTTTAAATTATACAGAATGGCTTGCGATTCTATCAATATAGAATCAAAGAATCAGATCGATTGAAGGTATTATTTTTTATTCCATGTCAAATTTGGAATATAATTTGACTCGATACGAGTATTCTCTAATGAAACTACGTATTTGATAAAAAAAGTACACGAAACAAAAACAAAACGCTATCATCCCTTTCACAAGAAGTTGTGCTTTTTATTGGGATCTAAGTAATTCGTTTCGATTAGAATTGGTTCTTTAACATACCATTCGGTTATTTGCTTACTGAATTACCATTTTTTCGACATCGGTAGCTAGGGAAAAAATAAAGGGATTGGTTATGCTTTTCAAAAGTAAATCTAGAAATTGAAAAGTTAAGTTTAATAATTCTTTCTTGAGATTATTTCAGGATTGCCTGATAATTTTCTTCAGGTCGCGTTGAGAACATTTGTTCGATATAATCGCGTGTGTATAATTTACTCTTCTTATTTCATTTATCTCTTCACTTTTAGGAGAGAAATGAAAGAGAAGCTGATTGGAATCTACCATTCAGCTTTTTTCTATTTTTAAATTTCAATTATTAATTGAAAAATTATTAAAAAATCTATTGAAATTCCGTTTTTTAATAGTAGTATGAAAATTGTATTTTTTATTTTTTAATACAATATTTTCATGAAAAAACTATTATCTTTATTTGGACTCCTTGGATTGCTAGCATTTGTTGCTACTCCTATTTATGCTCAAGAAGAAGACGTTGTTCTAGACGATGAGCAAGGAATTGTTGCAGAAGCAGAAGATGTTGCTGCTGCTGATGAATTTAATGAAGAGGTAGAGGCTATCGCTGATGATGTTGTAGCAGAAGTTGAAGATGCAGAAGAAGCTGTAGAAGATACAGTAGAAGATGTAGCAGAAGACGTTGAAAATGTTCCATCATTTTTTGAAGACGAAGAGGTTCAAAAAACACTTGGAGAATTAGATCTAAGTAATGAAGAGGCAGCATGACTTGCTGGATTATTTGCAGGAATGTGAATTGCAGGATTGCTTGTAGCTTTGGTATTCGGAATTCTTGTAATTATAGCTATGTGGAAAATCTTTACAAAAGCATGAGAAGCAGGATGGTTGGCTCTAATTCCTATTGTTAATGCGTACATCATGTATAAAATAGCTGGAATGAAAAATTGGTTCTGGTACACACTTATCGTAGCTTTTGTTTGTTGACTTATAGCTGGATTCCTTTGAGAATCAGATATAGCAGGATATATTTCAATTGCAGCTTCATTATTCTCTGGAATAGTTGCTATCGTAGCTGCATACAAACTTCCTAGAAAATTCGGTTGGGGAGTATTTGCTTCTGTATTATACGTGTTATTTACAGGAATCTGTATCTTAATCCTTGGATTCGGTAACTACAAATACGAAGGAAAATCTGAAGAAACTATAGTAGAAGCATAGTCTAGATAAGTTCTCAAATAAAGGGTGGTAGTAATACCATCCTTTTTTTTAAGTTATACTTGAAAGATGAAGTAAAAATATTATTCTAAAATTCAGCTTTATAAACTATGTAAAACTTGATGACTCCAGAACAGTTACAGAAATTACTAAAACTTACAGCAATTGAATTACCAGAGGATCAAAAACCAGCATTCTTAGATTATTTCAATTCTATGAAAGATATGTTTGATGACTTTGCATCATTCCCACTTCCTGAATGAGATATTGATGTAGAGGATGATGAGCCAATTTCTCTTTTTACAGATCAAAAAGATTTTGATTGACTAGATTTGGTGGAAACTAATGTAATTTCAGAACGTCAAGTTAACCATGCAATAGAGGTAAACTCTGCTATTTGAGAATAATAAGCGTTGTATAAATTTGTTTTAAAATTGCTTGACTTTTTCATAAAAATATATATAGTAATATTGTTCAAGAATGAACAGCCGGCAACAGGGAACTGAAGGAAAAACAAAATCTAATACAATATGAAAAGATTTGTTTTGTTTTTGATTGTACTTTGTGCAATAGTGTCTTGTGATAGGAATAGAGAGGATGGTTTCGCGTTCGGGATTGATGTATCCCAATACAACGGGAAGATTAACTGGAGCGAAGTCAAAAACCAAACTAAGACCAAGGATCCAATTGAATTCGTTGTAATCAGATCTACGGTTGGAGTCGACAAAGACACCAGGTACGCACAAAACTACAAGGAAGCTAAGGCAAATGGATTTGTCGTAGGATCGTACCATTACTATCGTCCGAATGAGAATTCTGTGAAGCAATTCGAGAATTTTAAAAAAGTGGTATGTTTAGAAAAGGGAGATATTCTCCCAGTCGTCGATATTGAGGTTTCATCATCGGTTCAATCCATGGAGTCTCTTAAGAAGGGGTTAAGAAACTTTGTATCACTTTGTGAGAATGAGTATGGTGTTAAACCAATCATTTACACGAAGTTATCAATGTGGAATAACTATCTTCAAAAAGATTTCTCTGACTGTAAATTATGGATAGCAGCATACAGTAATCATCGTCGAGGTGATAATACTGTGAAAAATGCAGACATCCATCAATTCACAAAAGAAATTCGAGCCATTCCTGGCATACCATCGAGATTCGTTGATGGAGATGACGTAAGAGATATCAACTCAATCTTATATTAGGTCCATATGCACACTACGCTACATCGTGAATCTGTTTCCAGGTTCACGATTTTTTTAATATATTAAATAGCTAATACGAATTACTTTTTTATAATCAAAAAAACGGAGATGTTGCTCCGCTTTTTTGCCAATAATTAATTTAAAATTATTTAATAATTTCACCAAATTATATATTATGAGATTATTCTTTCAAATTCATCATCACTTACATTTGAATTGTGAAAATATTCTGCCCAATCCGGAAGCTGTGCTCATTTTCTAGGTTTTTCTAATTGTTCTGCATGAATATGTAATAAATATGGATCATTTTCATCTTTTTTTACAACAATCACTGTCAATATTTCTCATTCTTTCAACTTTTTTTCACCTTTTCAATAGCAATTATTATTGAAATTTCTTAATTTTTCATCATAAGAGAGCGGAGAAGCAAGAGGTCATACAGTTTGATCCCGTCATCATGAAGATTTTCTTTTTTCTCTTTTAATTTCGAATGATAAAGAATCTCCAGGCTCTAGAATCATAATTTGATCACAAATAAATCTAGTGTCTTGAGTATTAACAAATTTATTCACATAGTCACAAATTAACTCGCTTCACTTCATAAAAAGCATCTCCATTCTGTTATCAATTTCATCATATAGAGGCGCTAAAACATTCCGCTCATAACCAGCAGCTCTAGTTTTTGGAGCTTGATCAGATTCGTTTGATATGATGTTTGGTACATTTACTCCATTCATAGCTTCAGTCATCTCTTCTCTCATAGAATCTACTACTTTACCATAACCAGCAGCTCTAGTTTTTGGAGCTTGATCCAAATCGTTTGATATAACATTAACTTTTGGTGTAGCCATACTAATTGTTTTATAAATTAAAGCGCACATAATATAAATATTTTAATATAAAAGTCAATAATATCTTTGGTACAAAATTTTGGTACAAAATACGCTAAAAATAAAAGGGATTTTATACTTGAAACTTCAAATAAAAATATTAATCTAAAAGTCAGATTTTATTTATCTTTTATATGAATCATGTATCGTACGCACACTTGTGGAGAATTGAATAAATCCTCAGTAGGACAGGAAGTTACATTAGCTGGATGGGCTAATAGAGTAAGAAATCTAGGATGACTAACTTTTATAGATCTGCGTGATCGTTACTGAATTACACAAATCACAATAGATCCAAAATCAGATTTCACTTGTGAATGATGAAATTTGGAAGATATAAAAGCTGAATATGTTTTGCAAATAGTTTGAAAAGTGGTAGCTAGACCTGATAATATGATAAATAAAGATATGGCTACATGAGAAGTAGAAATCAATCCAAGCAAAGTAAAAATCATTTCTACATGTGCAGAATTGCCATTCACGATTGATAATGAGAATGCAGTAGGAGAGGATTTGAGATTAGAGTATCGTTACCTAGACCTTAGGAGAAAATCACTTCGTGATACAATGATGGTTAGAGATATGTTATTTTGCAACACAGTATCATTTTTCCATAATAAAAACTTTGCATATTTTGAAACTCCGTGTTTTACCAAGAATACACCCGAATGATCTCGTGAATTTGTAGTTCCTGCAAGATTTGATCAAGGAAAATTTTTCGTTCTTCCACAATCACCACAACAATATAAACAAATGCTTATGGTTGCATGATATGATAGATATATCCAAATTGCTAGATGTTTTCGTGATGAAGATCCTAGGT
>JAEEGL016890182.1_pt1 | contig 21364 bp, 37 predicted proteins | sample 9134231 | NCBI WGS metagenome assembly JAEEGL01 (sample SAMN16246548, study PRJNA631951) | gut metagenome | biome: gut microbiome; feature: rumen; material: fiber-attached | host: Bos | place: Iran: Karaj | collected 2018-10
CAAAGCGTGATAATTTTCCTTATTTTCTCGTCTCTACTCTCTTTGAGTTCCGGAAAATAACGCTCCGCCTTTTCTTTATCTTCGCCCTTTAATGACGGATATAACTCACGCATCCATTCCAATATCTTTTTATAATCTTTCATCATACAATAAATCTGTTTTTAATGGATTCAATCCAATCAATACAATTTTCAGCAGTTTTATCTTCTTTGCACTTCGAAGTCCCTTTAAGTTGATTTAAGATATAAAGAATGTTTCTGACATTTTTCTCATCATTCTCATTCCAAAGAGAATTCTCACGCTTCTCAATCATATCAAATGCTTCCTGTGCATTTTTATTTGCCTGTTCAATATAATCTGTAATGTCAACAAGCGCTTCGCTGCTCATAACATCATCTATACAAGCACAAACATTTTTTATAGAATCATATAACTTTTCGCTGACAGGTATTTTAGAAACTGTTTTTTGCTCATGTTTCATTTTCTCAAGCCAAGAAAGCATTCTGTCTGCATCGACACCGGGAAGAGTCACATCTTTACTCAATGATATAAAATTATAAATACGGTCCAATGTCTTTTCATCTCCAATTTCTTTTTCTTCTCCGAGCTCCGGAAAAATAGATGTCACTAAAGCACCGTTGTACTGCAATGCTTTCTTTGCCCGTTCAAGAGCATCCTTGTACTTCTTTTCGTAATCTTCCATAGTAATATAATTTACTTTTCTTCTTTTTCTTTTAAATTTAACAGATCTTTAAGTAATGTTTCCTTTTTCTTGATAACATTTAAATATTCTTTCGGATTAATAGCATCTTGATAAGGAGAACAAAAACTTTCTGTTACCGTTTTAACTTGAGCATCAAAATCTTCTTTAGTTATAGGATACATTTTATCTTTGGACATAGCTATTTCGCTAAAATACGGAATAGTAAAGGAATAAATCGGAGAATCAATATAATTAATAGATCTTTTATCCACTAATGTATAATGAATCCAAACGCCCATATCCTCACCATTCATTCCCATTCTGAGAAGATTTCCAGTATCATTAGTAACTTCTATACCTTTGATATAAATATAAACGCCGTTTTCATTTTTAAAATAACCCGTTTTACATTTAACGGCTTCTTTAAGTTGTTCAACTAAAGGTTCAAGCATTAATCCGGAAATCTTATTTAAAATAACTTTATGTTTGTTATATAAGTTTTTTAAAGATTTTAGACGCATACTTAGTAAATCTTCTGTCTGATTGTTTGTTTTTGACATAATTATCTTAATATAAAAGTTACTAAATAACAAATTTTATATCATTACGCAAACCCGCAATGCTTTCTTTATCCCTTCCGTAATTACTTGAGTTTTCGTTTATAATTCTTTAGATTTTCATCAGTAAATATTTTTATAGCCAGACGGGGATCTCTTACAAATATATGAAGACGCTGGGTATAGTCCCAACAAATGTAATCAGTGTTTTTATACCATTTTAACTTAACCCGCCTGTCCATCATTCCGATAACTTTATGAATATCATTGAACTCAACCGTTTCATAATCATTACCGGGAGAAATCGCCGGATATTGCTTATACATAACAGGTACATTATTTCGCTTTGTATAAACTATATGATATAATACTTCTCTCATTGTAAATTATACTTTAACTTAATGTTAATGTCGGTTTATCTTCATGTCCATAGTTTCCCCATATCTCCGCTTTATAAAAATAGATATACCGATTTCGACTATTACTGTCAAGACCGAGTATCCCCTGAACCGATAACGGCTTTGACTTGTCTTCTACAGTATTAAGAAGATCAATCAAATCTTGAACTGTTTTAATATATTTGCTGCTCATAATAATTTAGAAAAAATACGTTTGTAATACATAATTGAACCAAACTCATCAAAGACTCATCTTCTTTATTCAACATTTATAAATCTGACATCAACGCTTTTTCCACAATATATATACCCATTTTTATCAAATGATGTATTCTTTTTACATGAAAATATTAAGTTTTTATTTAATATTTTTTTATTATAACCATATTTTTTAGCATCTTTTAAATAAAGATCATAATTTTCTTTATATTCATCTTTAATCAAAAATCTTTCAATATATGGTTCTGGACGACTGTTTCCGACTAATTTGTTAATAATTGAAATTTCATCATCAGTACAAAATCTGAATGCCAAACCACTTAAATCATATGTTTTTATATTGATTGAATTAAAATTTCCATTAACATCAACATAATAAATTACAATAAATCTGTTATTCATTGATTGGGCATATGATATTTTAGATACATACATCAATATGGTTTTTCTATTATCTATATATTTGTCATCATTATCATTCAAATCCCAATAAGATTCATTACTTTTATAAGTCGAAAGTTGAATCCATCTTCCAGAATAATTTTTAAATATTCTATTTACATATTCTTCAACAAATGAAATATATATTTCAGACGGTGCTGCCGGAATTCTCCACGGATAATCGGGTTTGCTTTCCTTTGTTGGTACATAGTTTGGCAGTTCACAAATTTTTGAAACAATCTTATCATATGCCGGTAAAGCATTTATATGAATAAATCCTTTTTTATCAGCATATTTTTCCAAATCCTTTTCGTTAAATATTTTATTCATAGTATCGCCAAGTCAATTCTTGATTCATTAACATCCACTCAATATCTTCCAAAAAATCTTCTTCCGTTTCATATGGTTTCATCTGGTCACATCCGTCACTTACTGTCTTATACCAAATGTGCTCACCGGTCTTACCGTCAATATAGTCAAACCCAATCTTAACATTGGTACCCTTAATAAACCACTTATGATATTCTTGAGCATCACATTCATCGTAATATGATGGCCAGGTCGCCGGTCGTCTATCCAATACCTTTTTAATTTTATTCATAGTACTTTCATATTTTTTATTTCTATAAACATTCTACAAAAAGAAAACAATTTTGTCTGAATATATTGTTTTCATATGATACGTCCCGAAGTCCGGTAATTAACAAATATATTCAAGCATTCAGTCTTTAACGTTCTGAAGTCCGTAGTATATCACATTTCTCTAATATATTATGCAAATCTTAATTAGATTTAATTATAATCCTTTAATTAATTTACAATATTGATTATATCTATATTCTTCCTCTTCTTCCTTTGTATCAGTCGGAATCCATCTATATCCAACTCCGTCAAACCCATATTTCGATCCAGGCAATCCGCAAATTGAAGCATATACTGCGGCTTTAATATCAGAAAGCTTTGATATATGAATATGACTATGATCATTATACTTAAGTTGTAAAGTATACATTGTGGGCTCAATACATCTGTTTACGTGTATACGACCGATAATGCCGTTTTCATAATAATAATGTTTGTCCTTCTCTGAATCCAAATAATTTATCCCATATTTTACAAATCCGTGACTTTCGAGAAATTCATCAGTTATTTCAACTTCGACTTCAGGAAATAATTCATTTTTAAAAAATTCTTTATAATTCATATTACTTCCAAATACTTCTAAACATTTTATCTTTAATTTCTTGTTAAATTGTTCGAGTGTCCGGGTACATCTCTCTATTCTTATTTAATGCAAAAGCAGTTGCTTTCACATCATTATCAAAAATGGGATTTTCTATAGATAAATCATAAATGTCATCAATCAATGACTCAATGTCAGAAGTATACCAAGACCTATTTGGACAGTATGCAGCCCAATTACCAATAGGTGTAAGTTTTATTTTATAACTAACATTATTCTGAGATTTCCGATAATCATCATGCCAGTCAATTCGGTATACTCCATAGAGCATATCCTTATTGTAGACATTTAACTTATTATGGTTGATTACCAACTGAGTCCCCAAAGAACCACCACAAAACAAATGTTCTTCATATCGAAACTTCATAACAATATACTTACCTATATCGTTAGGAGTAAATTTAATCATGTATGTTTTGTCTTTATCAATAGTGATTGCCATAGACGTTTATAATTTAATCTTCAGTATTCAGTATCAGAGTTTAAAGTTTAACGTCCGGAAGTCCGTAATTCAATATATTCAATATTCATTATTCACTGTATATTTTATCTCTATAAACATTCTACGAAAAGAAAACAATTTTGTCTAAATATAAATCTGCTATTTATAAATATACCGTTTAGAAAATATTAAGATACAGTAACAGTTTTATAAAGAATATATAAAAATCAATATATAAATTATTCGTATAATTAAATAATAAACTTATTTCAATATTTTTATTTTATATGGAAATTCTGATTGATTATTTTATATAATCAATCACGCATATTTAAATTATTTTCTCTGTTCTGAAAATTTCCATATACGATAATTTCCATATAAAAGTAATATTCTTATTTTTAATATTTTATATTGTCTGAAGAAGGTCGGTCAAACGCGGGTTTGATCGCAGAAACATTTAAATAATCCATATAATATTTAAATATTTTTGGTTTTTTGACTTTCAATTTAACATTATTTAACATTTGTTAACACATTTTTATTTCATTATAAAACTATTTCTGATTTCCGGACGTATAACATGAAATGTTTTATAATAGAAAGAAAATAAATTTCCGGACATTAGTTCCAAATCATTTAAATCATTTTATTGTGGAATGATTTTTATTTTCCGGATTTATCACCGGTCGTTTATCCCGGACATCTTTCATTCATTGGACTTCACACTTTCATTTTTTGGAAAATAAATATACTATCATGGTGAAGAATATTAAGAATGATAAATCTGTGGGTGATGCCGGTCGTCGTGTTTCGTCCGGTTCATCATCTGAAGAGAAGTGGCGTGAAGTTCACGGCATATCTCCTAATGAGCGTATATGGGTAAGTAATTTGGGTCATATAAAGCGCATTAGTGTTGATGTGGAGGATCCTTCTACGTTTCGCAAGGTTGTTTACATTGACGGTCGTCCGGTTTTTATTGATTCTTTGGTATTATCTGTATTCGGTCCCAAGGAGCGTCCCGGTGTTGGTGTGACGGACATTCGTTACAAGGACGCTGATATGTCTAATTTGTCTATTGATAATTTGGAATGGGTATGTACTTAGCGTAAGCCTCGTAACGGTTCTCAAAAGAAGAATGATGCGTTGAGCGGTCGCATATCGTCGATGACTGTGACTCCTGAGATGGTATCTGAAGAGGATTTTTCCGGCATACGTAATTATGTTTATGAATCTGATTCTGGTGAGTTATTTCCTGCTGTGGATGTTGAGTGTCCTTCTGTCGGTTTATCCGGATCTGATGATGTATCTGGTGTTACGGGTGATGCGGGTGTTGGTTTGAGCAAGTCTGATGTTAATATATTATTGAGTAACATTTATGATATGAAGAATTATATGTATGATTTGACTCACGATTTTGCTGATAAGTTATCGAAGAAGATTGTGGAGGGTTTATTATCTGATGAGTCTATAGTGGGTAATATCAATTCTCAGTCATTGCGTCAGCACTGGTGGCGTCGTATTGATGTGAAGCCGGGTTACAGGATAGTTTCTTCTGTACGTCCGGACGGAAGTCTTCAATATTTGTGTGTTCGTGAGCGTGCTTATGAGATTGCTAAGGAATTGATTTCTGCATTGACTTCTTCATCTTCTGATGCTCGTAATTGGCGTGATATGCTTCATCCGAAGTATAAGTATGATGATGTATGTGTGACGGAGTGCGGTTACAATGCAGATGATTTTTTTATGGACGTTGATGGTGAGATAGCTGAACAGGTGAAAGACGGTAAGATTCCTGCTGATGATGTTTACTTTGACGAGAATGATATTGTTGTGACATTGGATAAGCGTGCGAATAAGATGGAATATAATGTTAATTATTTAGCTCGTAAAGATGATGAGAGGGCGAAGAAAGTGAATTTGCCTGTTAAGGCTGATGAGATTATCAGTGAGTTAAAGAAGATAAATTTGCATGAGATGAAGGAATTGGGTTTGGTTGACGGTTCTCGTGTTGCCTGGAACGGCGGTAGTGCCAAGCCTGTTATAATTACGGACATTCGTAATATGCGTGAGATGTATTGTCCGAGTATAAAATCTGCTGCGCAGTTATTGGGTGTTCCTTATAAGTCTGTTGCAGCTTGTGTATGGGGGAAGCGTAATCAGATAGGTTATTATCAGGTTCGTTATAAGTACTGGGGAGATGCGTTGCATGTGATGAGCGGAATATACAAAGAATATATGGAATTAATTTAGCGGAAGGCTGAAGATATTCAGAATATGGACGATTCAGAGTTTGAGCGTTTGAGCCGAGAATTGGAAGCGATGGAAGATTAGGGTCCGGACAGTTCTTCTTTTGGAAAAAAATAAAGGGAATTTTTCCGGATTTTTTTCCATTGTGTCCGGAATTTGTTTATATTGAAAATTTGTATATTGATTATTTTTTGGAAGAAATAAGTGGGATTCTTTCCAGAATTTTTTCCATTGTGTCCGGAATTTGTTTATGATAAATAATATACAAAAGAATATTATTAAGATTTTGAGTTTATTTAATGAAGATTTTTGAAGACATACTGGACGATATAGATTTGAATGATAATGATGATTAGAGTAGCGTGATATCGAAATTGGGTTCGTCAAACTGGCCAGTAGATTCTGGTCGTTATGATTTTGTATTTTATACCGGATTTTATTTAGGATGTACATATTACCTTAACGATGATATGGGAAATGATATAAAGCATATTTTGAATTCTAAAAAAGAGGTTTATAGAAAAAATTGTTGTGATTATTTTAAGAGAGTAGAAGAGTATTTGAATGTTTATACAGATGAATATTGGACAGACGGTTTATTATATACGAATGACAGTTTATTGCTTGATGATTTAACGAAAGAAAAAATAAAGAACATTATATTACAGAATAGAACTCCAAATTTTTTTTATGGGAATAAAGTTTATTATATAAAATTTGATAATAATTACCATCATTTATTAAAGTTTCTTTATTTTTACACTAATTATTCTTATGGTAATTGGGATACATTAATTAGTTTGCCATTAAATTAGACACTCTGTTGTATTCCTTATAAAGAAGCAAAAGACTATGATGACATTAACTCTATGTCACGAGCTTTAAAGATACAGAGTAATATATCGAAATATAAGAGATTTTTTGTTGATAGTTTTGTGTTCAGACAGGAAGAAATGAATAAGCGTAAACTCAGTAGAATGAGCCGGTCGATTGAGAGCGGTTTGATACATGATTCTAAAAATATATATCGTTATTTCTATTTGGATTATAATATATTAAAAGTTTTGAATAATTTTAAGACTGAAGAAGAGAGAATTGATTTTATAAAAGATCAGATATGGAAACTGAAATTAAGAAACATTAAAAAATAATTGTTTTGTTATGAAACGTATTTTTGAAGACATATTAGACGATATAAATCTGGATGATAATGTTCTGGATAATAATACAGTTTCGAGATTGATTGATGATTCCAGTCTTGTAGATTCCGGACATTACAGTTTTATATTATATATAGGTTTTTATTTGGGTTCGATAACGCAATGGAATAATATAGTGGGTATAGAGACTGTTTTAAAATCTAAAGAAAAATTTTATAATAATAAAAAATGTTTTGATTTTTTTAAAAATGTTGAGAAATATTTGGATGTTTATACGGATGAATATTGGACAGATGATTTGATGCATACGAATGCCTGTGATGTATTACTCAGTGATTTGACTGAAAATGTATTGACGGACGCTATTGCTGGGAATAATGCCGTAATGGACTTTTTTTATACGAATAAAGTTTATTACATAAATTTTGATAACAATTACCATCACTTTTTCAAATTCCTTTATATTTACAGTAATTATTTTTGTCCTTCTCAGTAGAATAGAACTTTTCCGTTGGATATTACGATGTGTTGTATTCCGTATAAAGAAGTAAAAGATTATAAAAAAATCAACAATATTTTCAATGCAATTGACACTGAGACTAATTTGTCCGATTATAAAAATTTCTTTATTAAAAGTTTTACTTTTAAGCCGGCAAAAGAAAGTGAAAAAAATGTTCCTGATAAGTTTCACATTTTAATAAAAGACTATTTGGGGGATGATGCTGAAAATATATACCGTTACTTTTATCAGGACTTTAAGATATTAAAAGTTTTGGATAAGTTTGAAACTGAAGAAGAGAGGCTTGATTTTATAGAAGACCAGTTATGGAAATTGAAATTAAAAGACATTAAAAAATAATTGTTTTATTATGAAACGTATTTTTGAAGACATATTGGACGATATAGATATAGAAGATAAGAGTGATAGTAGCGTGATAGGGAAATTGGATCCTTCAGAGGGACCGGTAGATGTCAGTCGTTATGATTTTGTAATGCATTTTGGTTTTCATTTGGGAACGATATTTAATAAGAATGATATAAAGGACACTTTGGTTAATTCGAGAATTATTCAGACGACGGAATTTTGTGATTTTTTTAAGAAAGTAGAAGAGTATTTGGATGTTTATACAGATGAGTATTGGACGGATGGGTTGTGGTATACAAATAACGGTATATTGCTTGATGATTTGACTGAATACATATTGGATAATGATTCTTCAATGAAATATGTTTACGGGAATAGGGTATATTACATAAATTTTGATAACAATTACCATCACTTTTTTAAGTTTCTTCAGCTTTACAGCAATTATTTTTACTATCTTCTTCGTAGTACTACTAATAAATATTTGACTTGTGTTCCGTATGAAAAAATAAAAGAGTTCAAGGATATTAACAGCATAACACGCGCAATGAATGTTTAGAGTTCGCTTAGTTATTATAATAGTTTTTTTATGAACTCTTTTACATTTAATCCAACATTAAGTAGGTTTTAGGAAAAGATTAAAATGAGTCGGGAGGAAAAAGCCAAAACGAGTCGGAATATAAATGTATTGCGTCCTATAGTGGAAAATGATTTAACTAATGATGCTCATAATATATATCATTATTTCTATTTGGATTATAAGATATTGAAAGTTTTGGATAAGTTTGAAACTGAAAAAGAAAGACTTGATTTTATAAAAGACCGGATATGGGAACTGAGAATAAAAGATTTTAGAATATGAATTGTTATGAAACGTATTTTTGAAGATATATTGGACGATATAGATATTGAAGATAATAGCGAGAGTAGTGTGATAACGAAATTGGAAGATTCTAATATTACAGACGTTAGTCGGTATGATTACGTCCTGTATATTCGTTTTAATATATTGCCTTTGTTGTATAGGACGCAGCAGGAGAATTTGGAAATGGTGAAGGTTGGTGGGCTTAAAGAGTTTATAAATCCCTTAAAAAAGAAGTTGGATGTATATGTAGATGAATATTGGACGGATGACATTCTTTACTGTAACGGTGAGAATGTGAATTCCTGGAGCAACAAGAATATTGATGAGTTTCATTTGTTGGATAATGTCTATTATAAAGTTTATTTAAAATTGGACGGAAATCTGAATCATTTAATTTCTTTTATTTACAGTGTCAGAAATCTTAATTTGGATACGTCCTATGCTTTGAAGAATATGTTTTTTTGCAAAATGTATGAAAATGATAATTAGGAGAAAAAAGATTTGTTTGAGCATATACATTCAGAAAAACTTTATCTTCCGGTCATAAAAGATTTTTTGAAATAGAAGACCGATGATTATTTTAACATATTATATAGTAGCATTCCGGAAGAGTATATTAAAATGGTTATGGGAATTTATGTGAATTTTTATTAGAATAAACGGCTGTTGAAGTTACCTCCGGATCAATCGGAGTGGAATAGTGAAGTTTATATATGGCAAAGAATTAAAAACTTCATAAAACAGTTTAGAAATAAATAATTTGGTTATGAAACGCATTTTCGAAGATATTCTGGACGATATAGATTTGGGAGATAGCGAATAGAATGATGTAGTGTCCCGTCTTGATAACAACAATGTTGTTGATTGGAAACAGTTTGAATTTGCTTTCACTATTAGCGTTAATCTTCAGAAAGATTTAAACTGGGAGATTGTAACTCCGAAAAGAGTTAAAGAAGAATTTACGGAGCCGTTCTTTCGTTTTAAGGAGAAACTTAATGTCTATTTGGATTCTTACTGGACAGATGATTAGTTATATTGTCAGAAAGAAGAATATGTAGAACAATTTAAAGACACTTACGATGTGAAGTTATTGCCGGAGGATTGGCCGGTTCGTTTAGAATTTCCCCAACATGGAGGTTATTGTGTGTTTTTTAATTTTGACGGAAATATATTTCATTTATTAAGATTTTTTGACGAATTGTGGAATTTAGATTGCGGTATAGATATATGTTTCGGTTTATATTGGTTAAATGCCAAAAATATTGACTGGAAATATAATTTTATCAGAGATATAAGTATTAGAAATTTTTTGAGAGATAGTGATAATCAGAAATATTACGTTATTTCTAAGAAATCATTTGAATATCAGAAATTGACAGATTAGATATTTAATTTATTTTGGAATTATTGCAGGAATTGGCGTAACCAGCCGAAAAATCGTTATTTGAATTTGAAAGAATTTAATTCTGATGAAGAAAGAAAACAGTATATATTAAAATCATTAATGAAATATACGGATAAATTTTTTAATAAATGAATTGTTATGAAACGTATTTTCGAAGATATTCTGGACGATATAGATTTGGGAGATAGCGAATAGAATAATATAGTGACTGATTTGGCTAATTCTTCAAATGACGCTGTGGACGTTAGTCAGTATGATTACGTCCTGTATCTTTGTTTTAATGTACATAGTGAACTTTTGGATAAAATAAATGTACTGAAAATAGAAAAAGTCAAAGAATCTGCTTACGATAACATTATTGTTCCTTTGAAAAAGAAGTTTGATGTGTACTTAAATTCTTATTGGACAGACGGGAACATTTACGTTGATGATTTAGATTTGAATTCCTGGGATGAGTCGGATTTGCGTAATAAAAAAAATGCGGAAGTTTATTATAAAGTTTATTTAAAATTGGACGGAAATCTGAATCATTTGATTTCTTTTATTTACAGTGTTATGAATCCGAATCCCAAGATGTTGTATATATTTAATAATATGTATTATTGCAAATTGTTTAAGAATGATAATATAGAGGGAACTGATATCCTTCAGCATATAGAAGCATACAATCTGTCTATAGAGAATGTAAACAAACATTCAGCATTTTATAGATTTCATATGATGGCAAATATGATATGTGAATTTTTTTATGATCAAGACCGTGTATTGAAATTTCCTGGGAATTTGAAGTGGGAAGATTATGTATATATAGTAGAAAATAAACTTATTACATTTGCTAAACGAAAAAAGAATTATCTGAATTCGCTAAATAACATTTTGAAATAAATATAATGATATGACGCGTATATTTGAAGACATATTAGACGATATAGATATAGAAGAAGAAAGCAATGTAGTGACTGATTTGGCTAATTCTTCAAATGACACTGTGGACGTTAGTCAGTATGATTACGTCCTGGAACTTTGTTTTAATGTATATGATATTTTAGATGGGTTCAGTATGATGAAACTTGAAAGAATTGAAGAAGATGCTTACGATGAAATTATTGTTCCTTTAAAAAAGAAGTTTGATGTGTACTTGGATTCTTACTGGACGGACGATGCCATTTACGTTGATGAACGTAGATTAGATTCTTGGAATAAGGCAGATTTGTTGAAAGCGAATAAAACGTTTTTGAACGTTTATTATAAAGTGTATTTAAATTTTGACGGGAATTTAAATCATTTGATTTCTTTTATTTACAGTGCTACTAATCCGAATCCGCAGATGTCATACGCACTTTATGATATGTATTATTCAAATTTGTTTAAGAATGATAATATAGAGCAGAAGATAACAGAAATTTTTGATTACATAGAATCATACAATTTGTCTTAGAAATATATAAATAATCAAACGTATTTGTATACATTTCACGGAATGGCTACCAAGATATATTAGTTTTTCTATAATTAGAACCGGGTTTTGAAGTTTCCTAAAGATTTGAGTCCGAAAGAATGTATAGATAAAATAAAAGATAAACTTATTGCATTTACTGAACGAAAAAGAGATACTTATAATAAATAATCTTTTTGGAAAATAAAAAACATTTTATTATAAAATGATTTTATTTTTTTATGGAAATAAAAAATTATTTTATTATAGAATGATTTTAATTTTTATCGGAAATATAAAAATGTTTTATAACAAAATGAAAATACATATTAAAACATATTATAAATTATTTAAACTTTTAATTCGTTTTGTTCATTCTATTGTATTATACGAGATAAATAATAGAAAGTATATAATAGAAGATAGAAATTTATGAATTATGTCAGCGCAAAGGAAGCCAAGCGGCTTCTTCAAGTTAACGGAACGACACTTAAAGTATGGAAAGACAGTGGTAGACTTAAATACAAGAAACTATCTGAAAAGAAGATTCTGTATGATGTAGACTCGGTGCTGCTGAGTCTTGATACTGAACACAAGAGACGGAACATTATTTATGCGAGAGTATCAAACACGAAGTAGAAGAACGATTTGGATAATCAAATCGAGATGATTAAGTCTTATTGTATTTCACACGGTATCGAAGTTGATGCGATTTATAAAGAAATCGCATCAGGTATGAACGAGAACAGGAAAGAACTTAATATGCTGATAGACGAAGTCATTTCCGGCAATGTATAGACAGTGTTCATCAGTTTTCGCGACAGGCTGTCGCGATTCGGGTTTGACTATTTCAAGAATCTGTTTGCAAAATATAATACAGAGATAAAGATATTAGATGAATTTGAAGAGACGAACAAGACATTCCAGGAAGAACTAACAGAGGATCTGATATCTATTATCCATCACTTCTCTATGAAGTTGTATTCTAATAGAAGAAAGAAGTTTAAAGAGATAGAGAGTATTTTGAATTCTGAGTGTTGAACTTTCAGATAAATACATTAAGAACAAAAAGAACTCTCTAAATAAATTATGAGTCAGAAAAAAGATAAAGTCTATATGACAATCAAGTTGTCTGGAATCGCTTTCGAGTGCGAAAGCGACAGACAGATTGTTTATGACTATTCTCGTCAACAGACTCATATTGTCAGGGGTTCATTTAAACGTTCTTAGAAAGGCATATAGTTCGATTTTAATTCTTTCAATGACTATAATGACATTGACTTGCTTGATTCATGGTGGAAACAGTCTGCTGTATATGAAGGGAAGGCTGTCAGTTCGTCTTTTGACGAACTGAAGAAGCAATCAGACAAGAAACTGCATTTGTGCTTCGGAGGAAAGAATAATTAGAGAGATTATCAGGATAATAAGATAACAAAGGAAGAATATGAGAAGAATCGTCTTTACCCGTTGACTAGCATCGGCGAGAGAGACTCCAGTACAAAACGTACCGGAGGCAACCGGAAGTTCAAACTCTCTGATGATTTGACATATGTTACGCTGAAACTCAAAGAAAAGAAGATAAAGATATTCCTTCCGAAGAAGATTCACAAGAAATATAAGAAACTACTCTATGACTTGATCAGTCATCAGTCAATAGGTGACATACCCATCACTTATAAGGTGGATTTAGATTCACTATACATCTCTGTAAATGTAGAAGACTTGTATTCTTTAGTAGCATATAATTCTATACAGAATAGAGTCATGGCTATAGACCTTAACCCGAACTACATGGGCTGGACCGTAGTTGAATGGATAAACGAGAATGAATATAAGATTATAGATTCCGGAGTCTTTTCTATGAAACAACTCAACGATAAAGAATGTGAATTCATAAAGAGACACATAAGCAATACTAACACGGAAAGAAAACACATAACCAATAAGAGAAAGTTCAATATATATGAGATATCACATATGTTGATGAAGATATGCGTGCATTACAGATGTAGTATGTTTGTTCTCGAAAAATTAGATATTAATGCTAAAGATTGTGGTAAAGGAAAGAGATTTAACAAGTTGGTGAACAATCAGTGGTTACGAACGCCGTTCGTAAACAATCTGAAGAAACTCTCTAAGATATCTAATGTAAGATTGCTTAAAGTTGTTCCTGACTATTCAAGTTTCAATGGAAACTTTCTGTTCAGAGACAAGAACTTGCCAGACATGTGTCTGGCTGCGATTGAACTTTCCAGGAGAGGATATGAGTTCTATCACTAGTATGTGATAAAGGACAAGGATAAAAAGAAGAATATAATGTTCCCTGACGTCGATGCGTTCGCTCGACGCTTTGCTGAAGCTAAGGAAGTATTCGGTATAAGTTAGGACGTTAAGACGCTGAAAGAATGTTATATGATTCTAAAAAACTCGAAAATGATGTATCGAGTTTCTCTGGATTCGATGAATCCAGAGTTTCGAAACGTGTTATCTGCTAATACGTTAATACAATAGTGTTATTACAGAAAGAACATAAAACATTAACAGCATATAATCGTGTACATTAATATTTCTGATATTTTTTTGAAATAAATATAATGATATGAAACGAATTTTTGAAGACATATTAGATGATATAGATTTGAAAGACGATGATAGTGTAGTGTCCAAATTGGATGATATTAATGTCGTTGATTTGAAGCAATTCGGATTCAGATTTGACATTATAATAGAATATACTGATACTCCGCCATACAATCGTATTTCATGGAAAAATATTTTGAGATATATACAGGACAATAACGATAAGATATTTAATGAATTGAAACAATTATTAAACATATATGCAGATTCTTTTTGGGTAGATAATGAATTTACAGTTTTATTCGGAGTTGACAAACCATTTGAAAAAAGTATTAAAAAAGTGAATATTGATTATGATGATGTTTATAATGCAAATTACGTATATACGAATGCATATTTTAATTTTGACAACAATTTAAATCATTTACTTAATTTAATTTACAAATTAGAAAATTTTCAAAAGATTAACAGACTGAATTTCGGATTAATGAACGTATTTATTTACAAAGTAAACAAGGGAATTCCGATTCTTAATTTTAATAATAATAAGATAATTGATAAATTAACAAAAATAGAACAGGATTTTGATATTGATGATACAGTAATACAGGTTTCAAATATTATATATGAAAGTTTTTATAAAAACGAACATATTTTGAATTTTAAAGGATTAAAACAAGATGATGCTAATATTCTTGAGTATATAAAAACTTGTGTAAGAAAATTTATTAAATATAATAAAAACAGGTCATTATGAAGATAATACTTGAAGACATATTAGACGATATAGATTTGAAAGACGATGACATTGATGTAGTGTCCCGTCTGAGTAATTCTGATGATGACATTGATACTGATTAGTTTGATTTTGTAGCATACATTATTAACGTGAATGATGATATTAATTATAAAGATGATATAAATGAAAGATGTATCAATTTTTTTAATGGAGATTTAACAAAAGCATTGGACATTTATTTAGATTCTTATAAGTTGAATATATTAAAGAATGCTGACGAAGGTTTTGATCTTTTGTGTGATTTGAATGTAATTGATGATTTAAGTATCAGTCCTGAGTATGACGGAAATGTATATTGTCAGATTTTCTTCAATTTTGACGGAAATCTTATGCATATGTTATATTTCTTTGATATTATATTTTGTGTTAGTCCGTGTTATAGTTATTTTTACAGAAATCATGAGTCAGACGAATATGTTTGTATAACTCAGTTTAAATCTGTCAAACGAAAGAGCAGTTTTAACGTTGTTAATCCGAAGCATTTCTTCAGGACTTACGGGTTTTGTAATTACTTAAAAGGTACAGTAACTCAGAATGCTGTAAAATCTCTTGCTGAATCATTATTTCAGTTATTTTGGAAAAAGACCAGAGTGCTTAAACTTGGGAATTTTAATACTGATGATGAACGTAAAGAATATATATTAAATACTATAAACAGATTCATTAAAAATAAACAACGCCGGAAGAGATGAAAATATTACTTGAAGACATATTAGACGATATAGATTTGGAAGATAGCGAATAGAGTAGCGTAGTGTCCAATATGATCAATAATTCTGATGATGATATTGATACTGATTAGTTTGATTACGTGATATATATTATTAATAAGAATACTGATACATTTCAGAAAGATGCGATTAACGAAATGTTCCTTAATTACATTAACGGAAAATTGAAAAACAAACTGGATGTGTATTTAGATTCTTATCATTTGAATATATTTGAGATTAATAAAACGGACGGTAAAGTTTTGAACGATTTGGGTATACTTGATTTTGATTTATTAGATGAAACTCCGGCATTTTATGGAAATGTATTTTGTCAGATCTTTTTAAAATTTGACGGGAATCTTATGCATATGTTAAATATTTTTGATTCTATACATTGTTTGAGGGATGCTTATACATATTTTTACAGAAACCACAGCGATGAAGAAGAATTTTTATATATAAATCAGAGAATGCAACCCAAACATTTTTTTGGAACTTAGACTTATAAAAAATATAATAAAGAATTTCTAAGGATTTGGGGATATAATGAAAATACTGCTGATACATACAAAGGTTTGATATAGTCTATATTTTATCTATTCTGGGAAAAGAACAAAGTCTTGAAACTTGAGAATTTTAATAATGATAATGAACGTAAAGAATATATATCAAAAACCTTAGACAAATTCATTAAGAACAAACAACGATTATGAGACGTATATTTGAAGACATATTAGATGATATAGATCTGAAAGACGATAGCAGTTCAGTGTCCCATATGGACAATGATGTTGTTGATATTTCTAAGTATGATTTTGTAATATATCTACTGGACGAAAGAAAGTTTAATAAAGATGTTGATGATGCTCGTGTGGAATACATTAATACTATTTTAGAAAGACAGTTGGATGTATACCTGGACTCTTATTATTTGGAATTATTTAAATTAGATGACGAATGGGTTGAAAACAATCCGAAATTTTTTATTAAAGAGTCATCATACGAGAATACGTGTTGTCGGATCTTCTTCAATGTAGACGGGAATGTTATGCATTTATTGAATTTCTTTGATTCTGTATATCGAGTTAATGCTACACGTCGTTATTTGTATGACAATAAATATTTGGTTGAAAACGATGCTCAACCGTTTTCTTTTAATGAACGCAACGATTCTTATGTTCATGTTTCTGTTTACGGCATATTTGATAAAAAATATAATAATTATCCGAGTTATTTCTTTAAAAGAAACTGTAATAAAAATTATCACAACTTCGGACAATTGGAAGAACAGAAAAAGTATCTGGTAGACTCTTTATTTAAATTGTTTTATCAGGATAAACATGTTTTGAAATTTAATGGTTTCGATAACGATGATGATATAAAGCAATATTTAGCACAAACTGTAGATAAATTTATCAAAAATAAGAAAAGATTATGAAACTCTTTGAAGACATATTAGACGATATAGATTTGGAAGACAGCGAATAGAGTAGCGTAGTGTCCAGATTGAGTTCTGATGATGATGCTGTTGATTTGAATCAGTTTCATTATGTATTTTATTTCAGTTTATATTTTTTTAGTGAAATTAATAGAACGATTTATAAAGAATCAAAAAATGTCAATAAAGTAATTCCGATTATAAAAAATACAGCAGATGCTTATCTTGATTCTTATTACGGGAGAAACAAAGTTTCGTTAATAAAAAAGAATGAAAAAGAACCTATAGAATTGTCAGATGATGATGAGATAAATCCTGATACTACCAATATGTTATATTACAAATTGTATTTTAACTTTGACAGCAATCTCTATCATATTCTTTATTTTATGTTATTTGTAGAAACTTCTTTATATTTAAAAAATAATTTCATATCAAAAGACTTTAAAAATAATGTTGTGTTGACAAGTTATATTAAATATGGGGATGATATTTTAGATAATAATAAGATATTGCTTAGACCTATTATTTTAAATCAGACTAGTATAGAAATTAAAGAAAAACAGTTAAACGAAATTACAGACGAAATATACAAACAATTTTATTTGAAAGATAAAATTTTGAAAATTGATGGGTTTAAGACTGAAGAGAAAAAGAAATTGTATATTAAAAACTGTGTTGAAAAATTTACAGATAATGTTTATAAGAGGTTATGAAACGTATATTTGAAGATTTATTAGACGATATAGATATAGAGAATGATTCTGATGTAGTACAACGTCTGGGTAAAGATGAAGAATCAATTGTTGATTTTTCTCAATATGATTTTGTTTTATACATTATGAACTCCAATAGTATAACAAGAAGAAGAAATACAATAAACGAATATATTGAGTTGTATTTTAATGAATTGGAAAGACAGTTAGATGTTTATTTGGACTCTTATCACATAGATATTTTTGAAATAGACGACAATAATGAAGTTTTTAAACAATCAGAAGATTTATTTTTTGTAACAAAAGAAATGTATGGAAATGTTTGTGTCCGTCTTTATTTTAATTTTGACGGAAATCTTTCACATATGTTGAATTTTATATATTCTTTATATTACTTTTTTTCAGAATGTATCAGTTATTATTTTTATAAAAACAACGAACCGTCATTCTGCAATTTAACACAAACAAAAATTATATCATGCTATAATACTGAAAATATCATTAAAGACGGAGAAAAACTTTTGATATATGATCCCAAACAACCTGAAATAAAAAATGCTGAACATATAACTGATATCTTATTGGATATTTTTTGGAAAAAGTATAAAGTATTAAATTTTAAAGAGTTTAGTAATAATGATCAAATAAGAACTTATATGATAAATAAAATAGAAAAATTTATAGATTTTAAAAAGAATGAAACTTTACGAAGACTTGTTAGATGATATAGAATTAGAAGATGAGTCTTCTGATGTAGTGTCCCGTTTGGCAAATTCTGATGATAGAGATCATTATGATTATTTTATGATAATCCGACGTTCTTCATATTCACAAATAAATGATAATGAAGATGAGATTGCTAATTATTATGATAAAATATTAAAACAGCAGTTGGACGTTTATGTAGATAATTATTATATGAGTATTTTCAGATTCGGAGATAAAGACAATGAAGATGCTCAAAAGACAAGAAGTTTATTTTCTATTGGTGATGAAGAAGAGATTTGGTGTAATGTTTATTTCAATTTGGACTCCAATCTTATGCATATTTTGAATTTCTATGATTCTATATATTCGTGTTGCGCAGATGGACTATGTTCTATTTATGATAATCATACTATGGAATCCATAGAAATATTTTTAAATCATCATAAAATGCCTGCTTATTTCTTCAAAAGAAAACAATATATGAATTCAGGTAGTTTATATGTGATTATCGAAAAACTTGCTACTTCTTTTTTAATTTTTTTCTGGACATATAAACCGATTTTAAAACTTCAAGATTTTAACGATGATAAAGAACGAAAATGTTATTTAGAGAAACAAATAGAAAAATTTGTTAAAAATAAATATAAAAGAAATAATCGTTGTCGCAAAAAGAAATAATAAAACGTTATTATGAAGCTTTATGAAGATTTATTAGATGATATAGAATTAGAAACTGATTCTGATGTAGTGTCTCAGTTAAATAATAATACAGATGTAGATACAGAACAGTTTGATTTCATATTGTCTATTGTTGTTTGCGTAAAGGGTTAGCATAAATTATTTACCGATTTTTTGGATAATATTGACAGACAATTTAAATTGTTAACTGAAAAGCTTGATGTTTTTACAGATTCCTTCTGGACAGACGGCTGCATATATTATGTAAAAGAAGATTTCGAAAAGGATCATACTATAGAAAAGTTTAACGAACATAAAAATCTGAAGTTTAAAGAATATAGCAAAAACATTAATTATTCGTCCGAAGAACCAATTTATAAACACGCTGCAAATATATTGGACGAACATACGCAAGCTGCATATTTCGTTTATTTCAATTTGGACAATAACATTTTCCATTTATTTCATCTTCTTGATTTATTTGAAGGTCCTTTTAATGATGTTACATTAAATATTGAACCAACACTATTTTATTATTGTATTTTAAATAACAAATATATTGGAACTGGTTTTGATATAACTGATAAAATATTTCCGAGAGAACAGAAGGAAGATGATTATGGCAAAGATGAGAATGAAAGAATATTTTCGAAATTTGTACACAATATTTTCTGTTTCTTTAATGACAATAAGTCAAATTATATTAAAATTCCGGATGATATAACTGAAAAAGAAGATCGTATTCTTTATGTCCAAGAAAAATTAAGATTATTCTTATCAAGACCGAATTACGGCAAAAATATAAAGGATTCTTTCAGACTTTTTTCTTATTATTAAAAAAGACGGCTTTTATAACCGTCTTTATTTTAAATAATTTAGCCGAGAAATCTGCGATGTCTTTAGCCTTACTGAAGCGTTACATATATATCATGGTCCAGAATAACCATAGTAAGCGGTTTATTGTCATCTAATGGACGTACAACATTGGGTTTAGAAAGATATTTATATGAAATGTAACCTAAAAATACAAAAGAAGCTATCAAAAAACTTATCAAAACATCTATTAAAAAATTTTTCATAGTTTTTTTATTTTATTTATTAGTTTTTGCTAGTTTTAAACTTAAAAATACACTGATTTGCTCTGTATTAACCACTTAAGTCTTTAAATGACTAAAATGTAAACAAAAATTTCATTTTGGAAGTAATATTTAAATATCAGGGCGATATTTAAATATGCCTTTTCCGATATTTAAATATCGGAGCAATATTTGAATATCTGCGAAATTTAAATATCATAAAATATATGGATATTTCAATGTATTTCATTATCACGGACATCCCGATATCAAGAATACTGTGATTTCCGAATGTATTTGTTATTTAAATATGTTCATAAATGAATATATTGCTGCTTACAAAGTTTGATTTTGCTTTATATTGAACAAAATTATTCTGTTCTTATGAATTATAATGCTTAAAAACGTCCAAAAAATCGTTTCTGGGAGCGTTTAAGCATTTTGACGTAAGAATTATGCCACGAAAGAAATAAATGCGTCTACAAGCGTTTATTTTAACAACCATAAATGTTTATAAACTTTAATGTACTCAATTATGTGCTGTTAATGTTTTTTGTTCTTTTTGAAAGAACACTATTGCATTAATGTATCAGCAGATAATATGCTTCGAAAATCTGGATTCATCGAATCCAGAGAAACTCGATACATCATTTTCGAGTTTTTGAGAATCGTA
>JAEEGL013168570.1_pt1 | contig 21362 bp, 17 predicted proteins | sample 9134231 | NCBI WGS metagenome assembly JAEEGL01 (sample SAMN16246548, study PRJNA631951) | gut metagenome | biome: gut microbiome; feature: rumen; material: fiber-attached | host: Bos | place: Iran: Karaj | collected 2018-10
CTCGTTACGATGGCCAAGAGCCGTGCCGCTGCCGAAGCGGCAAACCTTACCAAGACCAACTTCCTGGCAAACATGAGCCATGAAATACGTACACCCATGAATGCCATCATCGGTATGAGCGACATCATCCTTCAGTCCGAAGAGCCCGATGAAGAAACACGCGCCCACGTATATGACATCAAAAACGCAGGCATGAGTTTACTTGATATCATCAATGATATTCTGGATATTTCAAAGATCGAGGCGGGTAAATACGAGATACTCGAGGATGAATACGATCTTCCTTCCCTCATCCACGATGCAACAAATATTGTAAGCGTAAAACTTTTGGAAACCCAGGTTAAGCTCATAACCGAAGTGGATCCCACGGTACCTGTCGGATTTACGGGTGATATGGTGCGGATCCGTCAGATACTCATGAACCTTATGGGCAATGCGATCAAATTCACAAATGTCGGCTCCATAAAGTTCAATGTGGGCTGGAACAAAGATTCCCAAAATACGGAACTTTTATTCACCATAAAAGATACGGGAATAGGCATCAAAAAAGAGGATCTCGACAACATCTTCGGTGCCTTCAACCAGGTTGATACAAGGCGCAACCGTAATATTCAGGGTACGGGACTCGGTCTTGCGATAAGCCTCCATCTCGCGGAACTTATGGGCGGTACCATTAAGGTCGAAAGCCTTTACGGTGTGGGAAGTACATTTACCGTAAATATAAAACAAAAGATCGCAGATCCCACCCCTATCGGTGAAGATATTGCTTCGGCGCTTGAAAATTACAGGTATTTCGCCCGTGCGATCGATACCGATTCGGAAGTGATCGAACGTCCCGATGCAAGGATACTTGTTGTTGACGACAACAGAGTTAACGTCGCCGTTGCGGTCGGCTTGCTAAAGCCCTATAAGATGCATGTTGATTCGGCATTAAGCGGTGCCGAGGCCATAGAAATGGTCAAGAAAAAAGATTATGACATCATCTTTATGGATCACATGATGCCGGATATGGACGGTATAGACACAACACACGCCATAAGAGCACTTGGCGGAAAATACGAAGATCAGGTCATTATCGCATTAACGGCCAACGCCATAGACGCTGCAAGGGAACTGTTTGCCCGTGAAGGTCTCCAGGACTTTCTGGCAAAGCCTGTCGAGAAAAAGCAGCTTAATGCGATACTCGACAAATGGCTGCCGGTAGAATGACCGGGCTATAGTTAAAACCGGAAACACCCGGGATCGACTTATATACAGCAAGCGCCGCGACGGATACCCGCCGCGGCACTTTTGTGTTTTACCTTTAAATGTTAACGTTGCAATATTCCGAGTGAATCCAGGAATTCGTATGTAGAGGTCATTGACTTGTCAACGGGGAACGTCGTATATGTTCCGTATGCAAGTCCCGTATCCACCACAACCGCGTTGAGCATCATATCGGTGCCTCTTGTATATTTTCTGCCCGTATCCACCAAAGAACAAAGGTCGATCGTGATCAGAAGATCGTCTTCGGAACTTATGGCGCCGTTCGCAAAAATATCCGTGCGGTTGATTCTTCCGGCCTGCAGATCTTCAAGGAGCGCTTCTCTTAACTTAAGTCCTTCCGATTCGGTAAGGTACTTTTCGTTTTCTTTTTCAAAATGATCGTTTTCGTAATACGTTACATAGACCGTGGCACTTTCAAAAGTGAATTCACCGCCCAGATGGAACTTCTTCTCAAGTACGGGCTCGAGATTGTAGAATTCATCCACTTTGCTCTCAATGCTGTTTTTATCATTCATATTTTCTCTGTACAGGTTTAATCTGTACTCACGTTCTATGCGCGTTCCGTTTTTTAAGATATACGAAAAGCTGAAATAATCCTCGGGAAGCTCGTCGTTTAGTTTTCTTTCGCCTTCCGTTGCTATGGTCTTTTGAAGATCCGTAGCATATTCAATTAGTCCAATGTCATTTTCGTTAAGATATATATCGCCGAGACTTGAATTGACGTAAAGCGAAGATACATCTTCTGCGTCCGGCGTTCTTTCCACATATCCGAGAGGGTCTTTTGACATCACAAAGCAGAATACGACAAGCAATGCCGTCATTACAATATATCCCGGCAAGTATTTGGGCTTTAACACTTTTACGGATCTGTCGATTATCATACGGCCCACAAAATACATGACCGTGCTGAAAAGTATCATTAAAAGGATCACCTTTAAAAGGTCGTAAACCTGGTGATTGTAGTTGTCCGTTAGATCGTAGAAAAACCATGTAAAGAATACGGCACCGAGTATGGCATATGAATATAACAGAACAGGCCTTAAAGCCTTAAATGCAACTACTTCTGTGGCAGCTTCGCTCCTTCTTGAGAGGTAAGCAAGATATGCAACGGCAATGAGCACCAGTGCGACTGCGGCATAAATCACTATTATCGGATATCCTTCAAGACGGACCGCTCCGGATTCACGGTTTGTGGGATTGAGTTTATTGATAAGACCCACTACCGGCGAAAGCACATAAAGTCCGATACCGGGAGTGCTTCCGACACCATACAGGAAATTAACCGAAAATGATGTGAACAGTGCTTCGGCTACCGCAAAGAAAAGGTTCGAAGAAAGGTCCAGCAGCACAAATATAGCCAGTCTTCCGGTAAGCTGTGCGCAAAGCGTTGATATCGAGACCATTGTAAGCGTTTCCGCGATCATTGCCATCAAACTCACAAACATTCCTTTGGGATCGAACAGTCCCATTGTGATGGTAGCTGTCGTAAATGTAAGCCATGCGACCAGCATGGGAATGATTGTGATCACAAATGTGGTCGCAAGACCGGTGAAGAAAAGGCCCGTTCTGCTGACAGGTATAGTGTGGAAAAACACCGCACTTCTGGTCGTATAAAGATATCCCCACACTGATGCGGTCACTATACATGCAAGGATCATCGCGGAGATCGGCATTAAGGAGCTTACGATGGAATAATACGTGTATCTGGCATCCAGATTTATCGGATGGTTATAATAGTATGCCAGGTTATTGCGTATTCCGGTCGAATATGCAAATCCGATAAGAGATGCGATTATCGAGAAAACCACCCATATGGGCCAGAGTCTTTTGATGTCCTTGGAAAACAGGGTTTTATTAAACAAGGATGCTGTTGATCTCATTGTCAAGCCCTCCCATCTCATATATAAATATTTCTTCAAGCGTTAAAGGTATGGCTTCCGAAACGATCGGTTCATACTTATTTACCGCATTTAATGCACTTTCGGGGCACATCCTGACTATCATGGTGTGTACTCTTCCCATTCTGGAATCATGGAGTATCGGAAGAGCCGAAAGATCGGGTTCTTCACCGTCTTTAAATACTACCTGGAGTTTTACCATATTGTCCTGAAGCTCCAGAAGGCTTCTTTCAAGGATGACTTTTCCGTGGTTCATGATACCGACATGATCGCATACGTCTTCAAGTTCTCTTAAGTTGTGCGAAGATACAAGCACCGTGGTTCCGCGGCTTGCAACATCATCCATCATAAGGCCCCAGACTCTTCGGCGCATTACGGGATCGAGTCCGTCAACGGGCTCATCAAGCACCATGTAATCCGGCATCGAAGAAAGTGCCAGCCAGAAAGCTACCTGCTTTTGCATACCTTTTGAAAGATATTTGATATTCTTGTTCTCATCAATATTGAAAGCATCTTTCAAAGCATTGTAACGTTCTACGGAAAAAGCGGGATACAGGCCTTTATAAAGCTGCATCATCTCCTTGACGGTTGCCTGTCCGTAGAAAAACCAGTCATCCGGTATCGATGCTATGTGGGATTTGACGTTTACATTCTCCCAGACCTTGGTGTCGTCTACCAGGACTTCTCCGGAATCCTGTTTATATACACCCGTTATATGACGAAGCAATGTGGTCTTACCCGCACCGTTGGGTCCCATCAGGCCGTAAACCGAACCCTTTTCTATCTTAAGCGTTGCCCCGTCAAGCGCTTTAAAACCGTCAAAGGTTTTAACAAGTGACTTAACCTCAATCATTCCATCTCCTCCTTAATACGAAGGATGAGTTCGTCAAGGGGCATTCCCAGATACTCAACCTCCTTCATTCTCTCAACGATCTCGCCGATAAGCGCTTCGATCTTTTCGGTATCGGTTTCTTTGATCCCGCTTACAAAATTACCTTTTCCCTTGAGCGAATACAGATACCCTTCGTTTTCAAGTTCGTTGTAAGCACGCTGGATCGTGTTGGGATTGATCGACAACTGTGTGGCCAGTGTCCGTACCGACGGGAGCTGCTCGTCCTTTTGCATGGCTCCGCTTATGATGAGCTTTTTGAAAGCGTCTTCAATCTGCTCATATATCGGTTTTGAATCTCGATAATTCAAACGGATCAATTTTTACTCCTTTCCATATTAATCAGCCGATTTAAATATTTGGTAACGCAACTGTATTAACTGTCTTAATACAGTTATGACACTCCCGAGTTCGAAAGTCAATGAAGATATTCTTAAGAAATACTTATTATGCCGCTTTATTACAAAAAAAGACCCGCAACTGCCCAAAAGGGAATACTGCGCCGTCATGATCTGATGTATAATGCCTTCTGACAAAGAAAGTTTATGTCCAAAACGATAACGTATACGGACATGGAACGGAGGGATATGGGCAAAAGAAAACTTATGAAAATATCGGCACTGATACTTCTTATTTCAACGATGCTCGTAAGCCTTTGGGGCTGTGACGCAGAAGACCTGATTCCGGTCCTTAATGAAGTTATCGAAGAAATGGACGAGACGGATAAGCCCAAGCGCGGAGTATCCGTTCCCACACTGGACGAGGAACTTGCCGGTGATACATACGGCCTTTTGTATCCCCAAAAACGCGAGGCCTACGTCGGCAGAAACTATTACTCGATATCCGATGAAGAAAGCTTTGTGATCGCCGTTCATGACGGACTGTACAGGGGAATACGCGGTATAGTGCTCAATTATGATTTCGGCAATTACGATTACTGGAACAATAAATTCAATGAGATCGTCAACCGCAGTGAATTCGGCGGATTTGTAAAAGGCGGATATCTGGTGGAACCCGAAGGTGACGGTGTGGTAGGAATCTATCCGCAGTTCAATGTGGCATGGGAAGCACTTACATATTATAGGTATCTGGAGCCCGAAGCATCGGATGAAGCAATGAAAGTATTAAGAGCCGCACACAAACTTGCCGAGGACGCCATTAAAGCCTGCCCCGACGATGAATACGGGATCATACTGTATGTCAATAATGCAATATGCGAGCTTACAGAGTATGCCGATCCGATCCCGAAAGGGATAGAAGTTCCCGAGCGTGACGCGACCGGCGTGTTTATAAAGGGAAGTGCCGTATGTGCGGGTTATGCGACGGCATTCAGACTTGTCATGGAAATACTCGGAATAGAGAATACCGTTATCGTCAACAATAAAGAACCCGAAGATCCAGGATATCATATATGGAATTATGTGAAATACGAAGGAAAATGGTATCACGTGGATGTTACGTGGAACGATTCGGAACTTAATGAGTATTTTATGCTGACAGATGAAGAACTTAAGAAAAAAACTGCCGGCAGTTCCGATGAATTTGCACACGACTGGGTTCCTTTGTATGTGTACTGATCGATAAAAGAAACGCCGAGACGGGTTAACCGCCTCGGCGTTTTTAATTTCGGTGTATTATCCTTCGATGGCAATATACTTGGTCTCGGGAACTTCGGGAATGGCTTCCTTTTTGGGAACGAATACTTTAAGTATTCCGTCTTCGAACTTAGCCTTGATATCCTGTTCGGTAACTTCCTCTCCAACGTAGAAGCTTCTGGAACATGATCCGCTGTATCTCTCGCGTCTGATGTACTGGCCTTTCTTATCGGCCTCATCCTTGTTCTCGTTCCTGGAAGCGGTTATCGTAAGATATCCTTCCTTAAGTTCTGCCTTAACATCTTCTTTCTTGTATCCGGGAAGTTCGATATCGAGGTCGTATCCTCCGTCGCTTTCCTTGACATCGGTCTTCATGACTGTGTTTGCCGGATAATTATATCTCACAAGACTCTTTGAAGGACGTGAAAACTCATCAAAAAATTCATCAAATAAACCGGGCATTAACATAATGTATTCCTCCTTTTATTGTTCTTGTCTTTATGTTTTCCCTTGGAACAATTATGTTATAACTCTGTTGTTAGCACTCGTCAATAGTGAGTGCTAACAATTAATAAAGTGTTTATAACTTTAATATTTGCTTTATTTTTCATATTTTTCCCGAAACGTGATTCTCCTCATAAGCGCCGTAAAATCGGCATTTTTGATTTTTTGCCACAACTTTCGAAAAAATGCAAGAGTTTTATTTAAAAAATTTTAAGTATATTCTATAGGTAACATAATTGTTCCAAAGGAGTCATAAAATGTATCACATTCTCTACAACCCTCTTGCCTGTTCGGGCAAAGGCGAAGAAAACGCCAAAAAGCTCAAGGATTATTATAAAGATGAGGAAGTTGAATTTACCGATGTCACTACACTGACAGAAAAGACCTGCAAAGACTATATGGCAGGGATCAAAAGCGACGACAGCTTAGTAATATGCGGCGGAGACGGAACTCTTAACAGATCGATAAACGAGATCGGATTAAACGGAAGGGACCATGACATATATTACTATGCCACCGGTACCGGAAACGATTTTATGAACGACATAAAAGAAAACGATTCCAATAAACCCGTACTCATCGACAAATATATCGAACACCTTCCCACCGTGGAAGTTAAGGGTATGACCAAAAAATTTATAAACAATGTCGGATTCGGGATAGACGGATATTGTACGGAAGTCGGTGACGAACTTGCCAAACAGAATGTTAAAGATATCAATTACTCGGGAATCGCCATAAAGGGACTTTTGGGTAAATTTAAACCCGCCAATGCAAAAGTCATAATCGATGGCCGTGAGATGGAATTTAAAAAAGCCTGGCTGGCACCGACCATGAACGGACGGTTTTACGGCGGCGGCATGATGCCGACCCCCGACCAGGACAGACTTAATAAAGAACATGAAGTATCGCTTTTTGTATGGTACGGTTCCGGTAAGTTAAGAACACTTATGGCCTTTCCCTCGATCTTTAAGGGCGAGCACCTTAAACATACCAAGATGTGCAAGGTCTTTAAAGGCCACGATATAACGGTTACCTTTGACAGGCCCTGCCCCCTGCAGATCGATGGGGAAACCGTAAAGGATGTTACGACTTACCGGGTTTACGCATGAACCTTCGCAACATACTCGGAATAGGTCATTCCGGTGTACTTTTTAAAGCATCTGCCGAAATAGTTGGGATCGGGTATTCCGACGTCGGCAGATGTGGCAAACATCTTGCGGGACAGTTTGGCAAGCTCCATTGCCCGCTCCATTCTGCATTCCGTTAAGTATTCCACGAAATTCTTGCCGGTCTCGGACTTAAACTTACGCGAAAGATAACTTGACGAAAACCCGAATTCCTGGGCAACGGACGTAAGGTTAAGTTCGGGATCCACATAATAGTCCCGTATGTATTTCTTGATCTGCTCGATCGTTGATTCTTCCATTTCATCAGGAACGTCATCTTCACCCGATACCGAGGCACGGGCATCGAGTTTGCTTTTAAGCCGCTTTAGCGTGTTGGTAACTTCCGCACGCACTATGGGCTTAAGCATATACTCAAACACCGGAAGGCTTACGCATTTTCTGGCATATTCAAACTGATCGAATGCCGTCATTATGATTATCACAAGATTGGGATAACGGGTTGTGGCAAGTTCGGTAAATTCGATACCGTTCATAAACGGCATCGAGATATCCACAAATACGATGTCCGGTCTGATATCATCGATCGTATTGATCGCTTCTATACCGCTGGCGGCCTCTCCCACCACTTCCATATTAAGTGATTCCCAGTCAATAGATCCCCTCATAAGATTTCTGGCCGACTGTTCATCATCAATTATCATTACTCTGTACTTATCTGACATTTTCTTCCTCTTTATCGCTTACGTCGCATTTTATCGACTGTATCTGCTTTTGCTTTCTGTCGGGATTATAAATTCTATCTCCGTATATTCTCCCAGCTCACTGGATATCCTTACAACATCCTTTTTGCCGCAGAAAAGCCTTACTCTCTCAATGGTTCCCCACAGGCCGAACGATTCGGATGTTTCACCGAGATTCTCAAGACTTTCACCCTCGTGATCCGATAGCAGATACTCTATCTGCTCTTCTGACATTCCGACCCCCGTATCCCTCACCAAAATGTGCAGATCCCCGTCGGTCAGTTCCGTCTTTATAAGTATCGTTCCCTTTTCACCGGTAAGTCTGATACCGTGATAGATACTGTTTTCAACAAGCGGCTGAAGGATGAGCTTCGGGATCATACACTGTCCCGTTCCCTCGCCGATCAAATATTCATCTTCTATTATATCGCCATATCGAAGTTTTTGAAGAGAAAGATAATCTTTAACGATATTGATCTCTCTTTCAAGCGGAATGACACGGTCACCTTTACTTAAGAAGTTTCTGTAAAAGCTTCCGAGTGTTTCAAGCGCCGTATGGACATTGTCGGCCCCCGATTCCATGGCAAGATATCCTATGGTTTCAAGTGAATTATAAAGAAAATGCGGTTTGATCTGCTCGTGAAGGACTCTGAGTTCCGCTCTTCGTAACGATTTTTCGTTTTCAAGGTTTTGGGCGAAAAGATCGTTTACCCTCTCAACCATTCCGTTATACGAATCCTTGAGCATACCGATCTCGTTGTTCGCGATATCAGCATCTATGGCATCCAGTCGTCCGGTTTCTTTGTTATGCTCCATCTCACGTGTGAGGACACTGATGGGACTCGTGACATTTTTTGCGATGAACACACTGGCAACTATTATCATGATTGCAAAGATCATTAAGAGTATCATGATAACCCTTACGGTCTCAAACATTACAAACCCGTTTCCCACAGGCGTGGCACATGCAACTATGAGAGGTGTATCGGAAACTCTGGAATAGGATATCATGACTTTTGAAACTCCGTCACGCACCATCTCATGCGTGATATCATCGGAATAACCGGAGGCGGGAAGAAACTTCTTAAGATTCTCATCTCCCGAAAGCACTATACCGTCCTCGGACATTACTACCATGTTGGTTCCGCCCAGTACCTCCAGCTTTCTGTCTATGAACACCGGAGAAATGCTCATAAAAAGTATGCCTATCTTTTCCTGAGAGGTAACGTCGTTTATAACACGACCGATGCTTACGATGGGAATCCCGTTGCTTCTTGTGATCGCGCCGTTACAGTTAATGGAAATGACCGATGCTCCCCGGCGATTAAGTATTTCTTCAAGCCACGCATCTTCGCTCATGCGTGTATCATCAAGTATGTAATTGTCATGACTTGAATTGACATACCGGCCGTCATTTCTGAAAACGAAGACCGAGTCGACCAGAGTCGTAACGTTTAAGATATCCAGTATGCTGTACCTGGTATTCTTTATAAATCCACCGTCTATCTGGCCTATTCCCGCATGCAGATACTTCACCACACCCTTGTCGGTCATTATAAGACGCGATAATTCTCTGTATCTTGTAAGCTCCGCATGCACTCCGTCTTCAAGCGTTGTGATCGTGCGCTCCGCCTCATTGGTGATATTCTTGATCCGTTCCTGTCTTACAAGATAAAGCACCGCAAAAAAGAATGATACCGCCATTATAAGCACCATAAACAGCGTGATCACTCTTAATCCCGTAACAAGCGAATGTCTTTTTTTGTTTTTGTTTCGTTCGTTTTCTTTTGCCAAACTCTTAATACCCCGCTTTTGATATTATACCACTCATCAGGCCACTATTCATCAGATTTAAAAATAATGCGAATTAAAAAGGAGATCGTCCGAAGACAATCTCCTGTCATGTAATTCATATTGATCTTAAATAAATGTATCAGCCCTTTACCGCACCGACCATGAAACTTTCCTGAATCTTTCTGCTCATGAAAATGTAGACAAGGAGCATGGGGAATGTTGCAAGGACAAGTCCCGCGCCCACAAGACCCCAGTCGGTGATGTTACTGCCCTTAAGGTTTGAAACAAATACGGGAAGTGTGTAGTGTGCTTCATCACTGAATACACTCGCAAACATGAACTCGTTCCAGCACTGTAGGAAAATGTATATACCCATAGTTGCAAGGGCGGGAGTCATAAGAGGCACGATTATATGGAAGAACGTTCCCCAGAGTCCGCATCCGTCGATGCAGGCGGATTCGTCAAGTTCCTTGGGTATATCGTTCATAAAGCCCGTACATACCATTATCGCCATCGATAGCGAGAACGCGGCATATGGGATTATGAGTCCCCAATAACCTTTTACGATGCCCATTTTACTGAATGAAACATACAAAGGATATAATGCGATATGCATGGGGATCGTAATACCGAGCATGAATATGCTGTTAAGTGTCTTGCTGCCTCTCCATACGATCCTGGTGAGCGCATATGTAGCCATCAAAGCCGCAAGAAGACAGATCACGATGGCAGCGACAGCGACAAATACGCTGTTGGAAAAACATCTCTCAATACCTCCGCTGGCAAAGAATTCTCTTGTTGCGGTAAGAGGATTTTTACCTGTTTTCTTACCGAGATTAAATACTCTTCCGTAGTTACTCCAAAGCCATTCTTTGGGAAGACCGATAACATTTGAACCGGTGATCTCATTGGTACTCTTTAAAGAGAAAGTAAACAGGTAGTAAAGCGGGAAAAGGTCTATCAAAAGCCATACAACAAGTCCCGCATATATGAGCGCCTTCACAAATTTATTCGTTTTCTTGACGCTGTACATTTCAAGGTCAAATGAAGTATTCGAATTATTTTTTGCCATAGGGGTCTCTCTCCTTAAACATCCAATTTATGAGGATCGCAAATCCAAAGCACAGAACGATCATCATGACCGCTATGGCGCTTGCTATACCACCCTGGTTATGAAATGCATATCTTACAAGCATCAAACTCGGAACCTTGTAAGAACAGTTGTATGCGTCTTTGGCAAATACCTTGATAAGGTCATAGGATTTAAGAGATCCGGTGATCGCGAAAATGATGCTGACCTTAATGATGGGCTTGATGATCGGAATGATAACATATCTGTTAACCTGTCCGTCGGTAGCACCGTCAAGCATGGCAGCTTCTCTCAATTCGGGAGAAACACTCTTGATACCCGCATACATAAGAAGCATATGATAGCCCACATACTGCCAGATGGTAGGTATGAATACGGCCAGAAGCGCGGTCTTTTTGTTTGCCAGAAGTCCTTCCGGAGGAAGTCCGCTCCACTGGAAGAATTCGAAAGCCTTGACTACAAGACCGTAAATAGGATTATATATCTTCTCCCACAGCATACCGATAACAACCGCAGAAATAAGAACGGGCATAAAGTATACCGAGAGATAAACACGTTCACCTTTAATTCCCTTACCGAGCATAAGTGCAAGCCCGAGTGCAAGGGGTAACTGAATAAATACGGACAAAGCTGCAAGAATGAGTGCATTGAGCACAGCCTTTCCGAAATCATACTGTTTTCCAAACAGATCTACATAGTTTTTAAATCCGACATAATCGCCGCGATCGGAAAACGTCGGATATACATACATACTGTGATGAACCGACGCAATTATAGGCCAAACCAAAATACCAACAAACAATATCAAGGCAGGAAGCAAAAACAGGAAAACCGTAAGGTTCTTACTCTTTTTGTACATAATCTTTTCCTTCCGTATAAAAGAAGATGGATTTGAAAAAAACCGGCCTTTCCCATCCCCAATGGGAACACGGGAAAGGCCGTTGTTTGTTTACCTTAAATTCAGATCAGATTATCTGATAGCGCCCTTTAATTCAGCAATGAATCCTGCGCCGTCAAGTTCTTTTCCGTATACCTTAGCAACAGCTTCAAGATAAGGGTCCTTATCTACTGCGCTCATAGCGGTATCACCAAAGAGAACGTAAGCATCTGCATTTGCACAGATCTCTGCAACGGACTGGGTAAGAGGGTTGATGTTGCTGGTATCGCCGTAAGGGATCCAAGCGGGAAGACCACAACCATCAAGATATCCGTAGTGGCAGATAAGCTTACCAAGTTCTGCAGCGTATTCAGCAGCGAGCTCAGCGTTAGGTGAAGAAGCGGTAACTGCAAGAGTATCCGAAGGTCCACCGATAAGCTGTCCAAGTTTAGACTTGGAAGAATCGATTACAGGGAACTCAGTAACTTTTACCTTAGGTAAGAAATCAGGGTTGCTTGCGAAGTCTGCACAGTTCCATGTACCGTTCTGATAGAAAGCGGTTCTGCCTGCGATGAAGTTAGCCTTAACATCATCGTTAGGAAGAGAAGCACCTGCGGGATCGAAGTAACCTTTGTCGATCATTTCCTGGAAGGTATCAACTGCCTTAGCAACGTCAGCGTTGTCATAAGAAGCTCTTCCAAGGAAGATGTCGTTAAGAGCGTCAGCACCGATGCTCTTTTCAATGATGGGCTCAAGATACTCGGTTACACACCAAGTCTCACCACCTGCGCATCCGAAAGGAATGATTCCGTTTGCTACAAGGTCATCACAGCACTGGATGAGCTCGTCGTAATTCTCGGGAACCTTATCCCATCCTGCCTGCTTAAGAAGATCCATGTTAGCGAAAAGTGCAACGATGTTCATGGTTGTGGGAACACCATAGTGCTTTCCGTCGTATGTTGTGTTACCAAGCATGCTCTCAGGAAGTTCGTCTTTGTACTTTGCAAGAGTATCATCAAGGCAATATACTCTGCCCTGGTTTACAAAGTCGCCAAGGAATGCACATGACCATGTGAAGAAGATGTCGGGAAGACCTTCACCTGATGCCATTGCTGCAGCGATCTTCTGCTTGTAAGCTTCGTTTTCAATTGCTTCCCATTCAAGTGTAACATTGGGATACTTTTCAGCCATCTCAGCGATTGCTGCTTCATAAGCGTGACGGTTTGAGTCACCTTCTGTAGCGATACACCACATTGTAAGGGTTACAGGTTCATCTGCTGTAACAGCGGGCTCTGTAGAAGCTGCGGGCTCTGTGGAAGCTGCGGGCTCTGTAGAAGCTGCGGGTTCAGTAGATGCTGCGGGTGCGGGGGTATCTCCGCCGCAAGCAGCGAGTGAACATACCATTACTGCTGCCATTAATAAAGCAAGTACTTTTTTCACAATAAATTTCCTCCTCTTTATATTGTTTTGTACTTTGTTTTGCATATCCGAAACGTACCCTCATTCCGGATATACGGTTACGATCGCACAGACACGCCGTGTGATCCATTTACCATTCTATGATTGTTTTGCACATAATAAAATGTAAAATGTTTACTTCAGTAAGCATCTTTTTGACATAAAAGTCCGCCCCGAAGGGCGGACAATGATTTTTGTTGTGCAATTTATACAAAAGATCTATATGACTTTTAGTGATTCTGCCTTGAACGTAGTTTTGTCACCCGCACTTTTTATACAACAAGAGTAACAATATCCGTCATTTAGCGATAATTTGTGGAAGATCAAGCCTTTTGGAGGCTCAAAGACGTCGATCGTATCAAGTCCCGCTCTAAGACCTCTTCCGTCACACTTTATATAACTTTCCTTAAGTGTCCAGATACGGGTAAACATCTTTATCTTATCTTCGGGATCGGGTTCACGCTCTATACACGCGGCTTCGCTTTCAGTAAAGAAGCGCTTCGCGACACTTAGATCACGGGCTGAGGTCTTTTCGGTCTTTTCGGTCCTTGTGCCGGCATCCAAAACATCATGCGTCTCGTGTGACTCCGATATACTGTCCGGCAGCGGCACCTTTATACGCTCGACATCGCATCCGCACTCAAACGGTGATAATACGCACATTACGCGGTCTCCACTATGTGATATATTGAAGTATAATTTTATGTCATTGGCCGATCCGGCTTTGAAAACTGCGGATTCCGAGCCATCCCTTTCGATGTCAAAGAAAGGCTTTCCGTACTCTCCGACTTCGATCGTATCCATAAGTTCCTCGCGCCCTTCTTCTTTAAGCGCAAGTCTTAACAGTTCAAACGCCGCAAGCGTCCTTAACCTATCACCTGTCCGCTTGCATGCATCCGCCCTCTTTTTCGCATACCCGCACGCCGTCCTATACAGTTTTTCACACGCACCCGCCGGATCATCCGTCGTGATATCCGACACGTATATATATGTCTTTCTCATATATGATCCAATAAATAAAATTGCGTCTGCATACATATATGTTTGTTCGAGCCTCTCCACAGCGTCGGTGCTTAACGAGATGAGCGCAGCACATCGAGTTTAGCAAGCGTGTGGGCTTTTTCCACCGCGTCCGCTACGCGAGGACTGAAGCGAGAGCGTGGCGAGAACAACATATATATGTATGCAGACGCATTATCAGTTATTTTATAATTTCATCGATCGTGGAAACCGTTATAAACGCGCGGTTTTTGTATTCCGCGATGATCTCACGCAGACGCTGCAGTTCGAAATATCCGACATAGCATATGAGTGTTTTGTTTTCACCCGCTATAGCGCCCTGCGAGTCCATGACCGTACATGTCTTGTTGAGGTCATGACGGATACGTTTTATCATCTCCTCGGGGTCCTTGGTAATGATCGTAACCTGCTTGATCGCTTCAAAACGGTCCGTAAAGTGGTCTATTACCGCAGTCGCAACGATATAAACAAGGAGACTCAGGAGTGCACTGTTTTTGTCGATCAGGAAAAATGCGAGTATATAAACAACCGCATTGAATCCGATCAGGAAACTTGTCATACTGAGCTGTTTGCCAAATTTCTTGCCCATAAAATCAACGCCCACATTGGCGAGTATCTCCGAACCGTCTATACATCCGCCGAAACGAAGTATCATGGAAAGTCCCGCACCGAGAATCGCACCGCCGAACGCAACAGCTATGAAATGTTCGGTATTAAGCTCAACGTGAAGTTCTTCGAACCATGCCAGTCCGACCATGTAAACGAATGAGCCCCAACCCGCTCTTATAATGAAATCCCGTCCCATATAGATGAAACCGAGTATCAAAAACGGTGTCACTACAAAGAAAACGCAGAGTGAAAGATTAAGTCCCGTAAGTTTACTTATTATGATCGCGATACCTGCGGTCCCGTAATCAATGGCATCGTTGGGAAGCAAAAGACTTGCTACCGAAAAGCTCGCAAGAAGTGCTCCCACGGTGATCCACAGCATTGAGATCGCTCTTTTGGTGATAAGTTTCATAAGTTCTCCATTCAGTGTCGGTAAATTTAGAAATCACATGATCTGGGAGTTCTGGGGAACGGAATGACGTCTCTTATGTTCTCGACTCCCGTTAAGTACATGATAAGTCTTTCGAATCCCATACCGAATCCGCTGTGAATGCAGCCGCCGTAACGTCTTGTGTCAAGATACCAGTCGATACCTTCCTTGTCGACGCCCATCTCATCCATGCGGGCAAGGAGCTTATCAAGATCCTCTTCTCTCTGGCTTCCGCCCATAAGTTCTCCGGCCTGGGGAACCAGAAGGTCTACCGCAGCAACGGTCTTTCCGTCGGGATTTAATTTCATATAATATGCCTTGATGTCCTTGGGCCAGTCGGTCACAAATACAGGACCGCCGAAGTGCTCGGTGATGTAGCGTTCGTGTTCTTTTGCAATATCCTCACCGTAATCGGGGGCAAATTCCCACTTAACGTCGGCAGCCTTTAAGATATCGATAACATCGTGGTGGGTGATGCGCACGAACTTGGAATTTACGATCGCATCAAGTTTATCCTTAAGACCTTTGGAAACGAATTTGTCGCAGAACGTTATCTCTTCGGGGCAATGCTCGAGCACATAGGAAACCACGTATTTAAGCATCTCCTCCTCAACGTCCATAAGACCCTCAAGGTCGCAGAACGCCATTTCAGGCTCGATCATCCAGAACTCGTTTGCATGTGTCTGGGTGTTGGAGTTCTCGGTCCTGAAAGTGGGACCGAAAGTATAGATATCTCCGAAAGCCATGGCAAAAGTCTCACCCTGAAGCTGACCGGAACCTGTTATAAACGACTGCTTGCCAAAGAGGTCCTTGGAAAAATCAACTTTTCCCTCGTCGTCGAGAGGAAGGTCGTTGAAGTTGAAAGTCGTGATCTTAAACATCTGATCGGAACCTTCACAGTCGGCACCGGTGATGAGAGGGGTATGTACATATACATATCCTCTGTCCTGGAAATATTTGTGTATTGCCATAGCCGCAACGCTCCTTACACGGAATACCGCGGAAAAAAGGTTGGTGCGGGGACGAAGATGTGCAACGGTACGCAAAAACTCTCTTGTATGACGCTTGGGCTGTATCGGATAGTTCTCGGGACAGTCTCCTAAAAGCTTTACGCTTGTTGCCTTAACCTCAAAGGGCTGGGGCATATCGGGTGTGAGCACCAAAGTACCCGTTACCTGAACGCTTGCGCCGACACGGATCTTTGAGATGTCGTCAAAATTATCAAGTGCCTGCTCGTATACTACCTGAAGCGATTCAAAAAACGAACCGTCATTTATATTAAGAAAACCGAACTGGGCCTGGGAACGGTTTGTGCGTACCCATCCGCATACAGTTACTTCCCGGGAAGCATATTGGTCGGTTTTTCTGAACAATTCAACTATTCTGGTTCTCATTGGTATTTCCGCCTTTCATTTCATCGAATATCGATATAATGATATACTTTATAGCGATTTTAGCAAAAAGTAAAGATTTTTCCTTAATATAAAAGGAAAAACGCCCTCCTAAGTTACCGGAGGGCGCGGATTTTAAAGATTCAGAAAAGATTCTTTTTGCTGTCAAGCGAAGCAAACGGTCCGGGACAGATGTTTTCACATCTTGCATCGTCGTAGTAATCCATGTTGAATACTATCGGCGTTCCGTCCGTATTCTCAAAGTACTGTTCGGGCTCAAAAGCCTTTCCGAGTGTTTCGGTCGAGATCATCTTGCACTTGAAATCTTTGATGATGTCGGCAATGTTCGTATCAAGTTTTATCTCATCGCCTTCACACTTAAGTTCGATCTTAACGGGAGTTGCATCCACAAATGCGTCCTTTTCCTTGCAGTAGGGTTTTGCGCCGTTAAGATACACATTTCCTTCCGCCCATATCGGAAGATGACCGAAATGTACCGGAGCGAGTGCTCCCATATCTGCGGGTTTTGAAAAGTCAAACTGTGCGATCCATTCGTCATATGTGGGATATTCGTCAAATACGAAAGTTCCCACTTCACGGTTTTCCATATCGGAACCTTCCTGAGAATCGCGAAGTATCTCTTTTTGTTCGGGAGCGTTCTTTTGCACAAAAATGTTGTTATAGAATCTGTCATCGCCGTGAAGGATGGTCATGAATCCCATGACTTCTGTGCGGTGCGGGATATGGTAAGGCGTATATCTCCAATGTGTTCCGTCGCCAACGCTTGTAAATGCGCCGCAGATAAGGTTATGTACGAGCGCCACGCCCTGAGTCGCAAATCTTAAGCTTGCTTCCGAGAGCATGATGTTGTTGTCGATAAGTGTGGGGCCGTGTCCGACTTCCACGAAGATATCCTGGCTCATCATACCGCCTTTAAGCTGCTTGGCAAAAGAAGGCATCTGGTTGTCATGAAGTAAGTTCTGGGAGAGTCTTGTTCCCTGCGCTTCCCAGTCACACCATATTCCCATCGTACAGTGGTGGATATGGTTCCTGCGCATTGTGACATCGATCGCCGCATGCATCTTGATACCCGCGATCTCGGCACCGCCAAGTTCCATCATGTTGTTGATGTGGTGGATGTGGTTGTCCTCGATGATACTGAAAACACCGCCCATACGGCCTATGATACCGCCCTGTTCGCAGTGATGGATATTGTTGTGTCTTATGATGTGACTTCCGATGTTTTCTTTTAACCAGCCGTGATACTGGCCTCTGCAGACCGCATCACGCTCCATCTGTGTGGGACTCTTGACATATTTGTATGTAAAATAATGATCGTTGTCGGGATCGAGATATTTGCCGAGGGAAATACCCGCGCATTTGCTGCCCCAGATATCGCAGTTTTCGATCACCCAGCCCTTGGACCAGTGAGGGCCTATCATACCGTCCTGGAAGGCTGCGGGAGGAGCCCAGTTCGTGGCCGCTTTGTTGATCTCAAATCCGTCGACGGTAATGTAATTTACGCCGGTCTTTGACGGGAAAAAGACATTCTTGCGGACAACGATCTCAGCCCGCTCTTTGTTGGGATCCATGCCTTTGAAGTTTGCATAGAATACCGTCTCGTCCTTTTCGGCATCCTGCTCGGCATACCATTTGAACCTTGAATCCTCGGGACACCAGCTGCACTCGTATACTTCGGCCTTTATGCAGTCATCGATCGATGAAGCTTCGTAAAGTGCCGTATCGTTGATGTATACACAGCCCGTGTGCTTGTCGGCTTTTGCGAAATACCAGTCACCGTAAACAAATGTGGTGTAGGGATTGTATCCGTTAAAGATGGCATTGGATACCCTTGCGGTCCAGACATCGCCCGAATATACGCTCCATCCCGTGATACGCTCTCCGCCGGTGATAACGGCTTTTAACGGCTCCACGCTCTTATATACTATCGGAGCATCGGAAGTACCCGCATTTACGGGATCCACATACTCTCTGTAAGTTCCGGGATAAACAAGGACCTCATCCCCCGGTTTTGCGATCTTTGCTGCGGAACCGATCGTTTTAAAAGGATAATCCTTACTTCCGTTTCCGTTTCTTGCAGCACTTGCATCAACATAAATTTTCATTTCGTAACCTCCTGTACATTAAATTACATCACTTCACGATCAATTATCATCCAAACCTTTTCAAAAATCTACATCCCACAGTGTATCCGCGCACTTTATACAATTTTTAAATTCAAAAATACATACCCGGCATCCTGCCCGGAAAGCAATGTTTAAAAATTATTTAATTCACACCGCAATTGCCACTTTGTTAACAGCTTTGTGCTATCATATTATAGGCTTTTGCCATAGCCTTGCAGCGCATGAAACATCTCACATTAAGAGGACAACGTGAAAAAAGAAAAACTTATGAAGATCATGAAGGATATTAAAGAGACGGCACCGGATATCTTATCGTCCCCGAATTTTCTTTCATCCGACAACAACATACAGCACGGCAGCATCTCGGTCATGAAGCATTCCAAGAAAGTGGCCTGTGCAAGTCTCGCACTTTGCAGAGCGCTTCGCATCAAAGCCGACGAACGGGCGATCATGAGGGGCGCTTTACTTCACGATTATTTTCTTTATGACTGGCACACTCCGGAATACGGCGGATTTTGGAATCTCCACGGTTTTTACCATCCGGGCCGCGCTCTTAAAAATGCGGAAAAAGAATATGCCCTCTCCGACCGGGAAAGGGACATAATCAGGAAACATATGTGGCCGCTTACGATTGTGCCGCCCAAATACAAGGAAGCCTGGATCGTTACGATGGCCGATAAATATATCTCGACCACCGAATCGATTCATTTCATAAAGGCCGCGCGGGCACGTAAACAGCGCTATATAGATTTATGATAACAAATAAGCGTATCGCAATGCGATACGCTTATTTTATGCTTATAGAGCCGAAAATCATATTTTAGGAAATATTGAATCGATCAACGACATCCTGCGGCGGAGTATAATCCTTTAAAAGATCGTCCGCCATCCCGATGATCTCTTCGTATGAATAGAGTCTGTATCTGTAATTATCATTTGCGGCCGTACTGTACGCCGTAAAATCCTTTTTCCCGTTTTCTACAAGCGGATCGCATTTTGCAAGTATCTCAAGATCGTTGTTTAACAAAAATCCCGAATATCTGCTGCTCGCAAGCAGCGTATCGTCGTTAAGTCTTGTAAGTCTTACGATATCGCCGCCGGGTTTAAAACTGTCGGCATACTTGCGGCCGCTCTTGGCGTCATAAACGGTTACGACATAGTTTGTCTGCTGGCAGACTATATACTTTTTATCGTCCGAGTAGAAAAGTCTCTTGACCATGGTCTTATTAAGTCCGTCAAGATCGTCAGCCCTGTCGTCTGCGGGATTTTCGGGACTGATAAGCGTTTTTGTGTCAAGTTCGCCCACTTTTTCGCACTTCAGATCCGCGTCTTCACGATAACATGTTATGTAGTTTGTCGAGTTAAAGTAAAGATAAAAGACATTGTCCCGGTATCTGCCGCTTTGAACATTGAGCGTGGGCTCAAGAGTAAACAGTGTATAACTTAAATCCGTTAAGTTGGTCTCATCAACGTGATACCATTTGCCGTCCGAGGTGGTCAGATAAGTGTCTCCGGATTCATCGGTATAGATAAGTGCCGAAACGTCTCTTAAATAGTAACTGTTATAATATGTGCCGTTGAACTTGTCACAGACATCCACGCTCTTGGCACCGCTTAAGAATAAAAGCCTGTCGTTTATGACTATCTTCCCGTAAAAATACTCTTCGATCTCCTGTTCCCAGAGCATCTGTCCGTCAATTATATTCAGACAGTATAAATGCGTTTTCCCTTTGGTTGCATCGTAGTAATCAAAATATAACCGTGCGGCGTCAAGACATACTTCCGATTCGAAAGCCGCATCTATGGAGAAGTAGCTCGTCACGTCGCCTTTTTTCAAATTTATGACATAATAGAATACATCATAACTTCCGATGATCGAAACAGCAAACAGATCACCGCTGAAACTGTAACTGTACAGAAATGCGTCTTCCGTATCCATATATTCGTCAAGATCGACGGTGTAATCAAGGTTGGCCCCCGGAGACACCGAATAGATCGATCCGTCGGCATATATAAGCGCATTACTGCCCGATTCTGAAGAAAACACTGTGACATATACCTTGTCTTTAAGAAGAGTCTTTTCTTTGCCCGTGACAATGTCTATGTAAACTATGTCTCCGGTGTCTTTTACATAAACAAGACCTTTGTCACTGCAAAAGTCAAAAGACACACCCGCTCCGACCATACAGTTCGGGAGCGTCTGTAAGATCTCGCCGGTCGAGGTATCAAATACGGTAATATTTCCCGTAAGATCCGAAGCAGCCAAAAGGCTTCCGTTTGCTGAAAGTCTGTAATCGTCTATCGTAGTCGTACAGTCGAAAGTCCTGACAGGGAAGTAACTTCCGGGACTTCCGTATTCGTTTAACGCATTGTTTAATGCATACAACGCATCCGTGTTATAGCCGTTCTCGGAAGAATCGGGAAGTACGCTTCTCGCCACATACAGAGCATCCAGCCTGCGGCCTTCGCCAAGCAGGGTATCGCTTGCCATGGCCATGGAACTTGCATACTTATTTTCAAGTTC
>JAEEGL015690486.1_pt1 | contig 21362 bp, 21 predicted proteins | sample 9134231 | NCBI WGS metagenome assembly JAEEGL01 (sample SAMN16246548, study PRJNA631951) | gut metagenome | biome: gut microbiome; feature: rumen; material: fiber-attached | host: Bos | place: Iran: Karaj | collected 2018-10
CTGAATGATTATGACAGCTTTATTTCTCCGTCAATCAGTTACAGCCTTTCAGATCAAATTTCACTTTCAGCAGGTGCATATATCTTTCTTCCAGGTCCGGAACAAGACGGAAACTATGGCAGGTATAAAGATTTAAGCTGCATATATATAGAAGGAAAATACAGTTTTTAATACCAGTATTCAAAGTTGAATTAATTTATCAGGGGCGGGACTTTTACATTCATCCGCCTCAAGCAAGCCGCTCTCCAAAAAACTGAAGTAATTGTCTTTGGTAATTATCAAATGATCCAGAAACGAAATTCCTAAAATATTTGCGGCTTCCCTGATTTTTTTCGTGCACTCAATATCAGCTTCACTTGGAGTACAGTTATCGCACGGATGATTATGGCAGCATATAATTGCAGAAGCATTTTCCTGCACTGCATTTGTAAAAATATCCCTTATGTAAAAAATTGCACGGTTTGCTGAGCCAACACAAACTGTCCTTATATTTATAATTTCCCTGGAACCGTTAACTGTTATCACAATAAAATGCTCTGTCTTCTTTAGAGAGAAATGCTTAACAAAAGGAAGAATATCGCTTGCCCTGTTCACCTGCGCTTTTCTATATAGATTTCTTCTCTTGCCAAACTCCATGCAGGCTGCAATGCTTAAAGCTTTAGTTACACCAATCCCTTCGATTTTTACTAGGTTCTGAATAAGGTTATTTTCTGTACTGACATCAATCACTTTAAGAACCTGCGTTGCCATTTCTTCAACATGATTGTTTCTTGTTCCTCTTCCAAGTATAAGCATTAAAAGCTCAGTATCACTTGGAAAAGAAAGTCCTTTACTTAAGACCAGTTCCCTGATTTCAGGACGCTCATTATTTTCTGTAATTAAATTCTTCACATATATATATCTATACAAAAAACGACAAAATTATCTAAGAATTTAAAATTTTTTTTCCTGTTTAGTAAATTTTTACTCCATCTAATACCGCAGAAATCAATACAGAGTTTTCATAATTTAACTTGAGCGAAAAAAACGGTGCCTTCTTTTCAATTAAGTCTAAAAAGATTTCATCACCTTTCCAGTGCGGCAAATCATTCATCTTATCTTTTTTAACCCACTGTAAATCGCCTTCTTCACATTCAATCAGGGAGCCTGAAAAATCATCTGAATAAAAAAGATGCATGTATTCGGTAAAGTTATTATCACTTACAAAAGTAACAAGCCCGCAGTATTTGTAAGAGGCTAAAGTCAAACCGGTTTCTTCCTTAACCTCTCTTAAAACACAGTCTTCCGGGCTTTCACATTCTTCTATCTTTCCGCCAATTTCAATCCATTTATCTTTGTTATAATCATTTTCCTTTTTTACCCGATGAAGCATCAGGTACGAATCATCCTTTTCTATGTAACACAAAGTTGTATTCTGCATTTAGTTTTAATCCTTTGTAAAGCTCATATTTTTTATAATGATTCCAGGCTTATTATCTATAACCTTTACAGTATATTTTCCGCTTGAAAGAACTGCCTGGGCAGAAACAACGGTAACGTTTTTTCCCGAAGTTGTCCTGCATTCAAGCGTTGCATATGGCGTTGAATTTATTTCAATTACAACAACAGACTGTCCCATTCCATTTGAAGTTTTTGTATAAGTTGCATTGATGTTATAAACCCCGTCTTCCGCAATTTCCAGATAGAAAAGATTTTTGTCTTCCGGAATAAAATTTTCATTTACGGTTACAGTCTTTAAAGAAGAATCTATAGTTTTCTCAGTCAGCTTTAACGGCTTAAACTCAAGAACCTGCTTTAACTTTCGCAAAGACCTCTGTGAAACTTTACAGGTCAGAATAAACTTGAGGATATCTTTTACACAAAGCTGCAGTTCTGCCAGAGTCAGTTCCCCGGTTTTCAGACACTCTTCGATATTATCGCCAAAAGCATTTGTTGCAGCGCCGTCATTATCCACTACCATGTAAACAGAATTTCTTGCACGAATCATTGCAGCCATATTTTTCATGGAAGCTTCACCGCCTGTTACGCAGTCATTCATTTTTGCCCACCAGTCAGTCATTACAAGACCTTCATAACCCCACTGCTTAAATAGAATTGTGTTTACTGTATCGTAGTTTGAAGCGCCCCAATGTCCGTTTATGGCGTTATAGCAGGTCATAATTGAATGAAGTGATTTATTCTTTACAGCCATTTCAAAAGCCTTTAAATAAATCTCGCGCAAAGCCCTCTGTGACAAAACTGAATCTGTTTCCGTCCTGCAAAGTTCCTGCGAATTACAGCAGTAATGTTTTGCAGTTCCATACACTCCGAGCCTGTTATGACCATTTAATTGCGCAACAGCAAAGCATCCTGTCAAGAAAGGATCCTCGCTGAAGTACTCAAAATTTCTTCCGTTAAGAGGACAGCGATGGATATTGAGTCCAGGACCTAACAAAGTGTCAACCTGATTGTCCAGCAGTTCCTGTCCCTGAGCATTATACAGTTCTTCCACCATAGTAACATTCCATGTAGAAGCAAGTGTTGTGCCTGAAGGTAAAAGTGTTGCAAGGCCGCCAGTGTCAAAGCGGATTCCAGAAGGACCGTCAGCACAAGCAGCAACAGGAATTCCTAATTCATACAAATCTTCACTTAAGCCGCCAAATGCAGATGCCACTCCCATCGTTACTTTTGGACTAATCATTCCCTCGCCACGAACAATTGTCGCAAGCTGTTTTACAGAAAGCTGTGCAACAAATTCGTCTATAAGGTCAGGATTTTTTTTGACATCAGCAAAAGTTAATTTTTTCTCAGAAGCAGATTTCAACTCCTCAGGAAGATTTTCTTTGATTCGTTTTGCCATATCAACAGTTGAAAGAGGAACAGCTTCTTTTTTCCCGCTGGCAGTAAGCCTCTTGAATTTTAAAACCGGAGCACAGGCTTCTTCTAACTGTTCTACAATTACATCTTCTTCAACCTGCTTTGTAATGATTTTTGTTTTCTTCAGTGAGTTAATTCCGCAGTAAACTTCATACAAACCCTTCTCTAAAATCCATGCGTTTTTGTGACCGGTAATTCCTGAATCATCAAAACTTGCAAAATCCTTCAGGTTAAAATTCATTTCAACAATTTCACTTTCAGAAGGAGAAAGAACTTTTGTTTTTACAAAGGCAGTTAAAACGCAGTCACTCTTACCAAGTTTTCCCTGAGGCTGTTTTACATAGCACTGTAAAATTTCTTTTCCGCTGAAGGTATCGCCTGTATTTGTTACTTTAAATTTAAGATGAAAATTTAAATCAGCATCAGATTCACACTCGTAAAGCATATATGAAAATTCTGTATAGGAAAGTCCGTATCCAAAAGGAAAAAGAATTTTATTTTTTGCAAAAGTGTTGAAATATCTGTAGCCGACAAAAATATCTTCTTCATAAAAATTTCTTACCTTACTGCCAAAGTTTTTTACAGAAGGATAGTCTTTAATGTCACGCGCAATCGTGTCCGGGAGCTTTCCGCAAGGAACTGCAATGCCTGACAGAATATGTGCACACGCTTTACCGCCTTCCATTCCTGCCTGCCATGCATACAAAACTGCAGTAATATGGTTCTTAAATTTTCTGTTATAAATAAAACCAGTATCTACAATCGAACAGGTGTTAAAAATGATTACAACCTTTTCAAAATATTTGCAGACAAGCTCAAGATTTTTTTCTTCTACTTTATTTAAAAACCAGCTTCCCCTTTGCGCAATTAAATCTTTGTCTTCACCGGCATTCCTGCTGATTACATAAACTGCTTTTGCTTTTTTTACTGAAAGCGATTTCACATAAGCTTCTTCCAAAGGCATTTCTTTCTGGCAATACGGTTCCTGTGCCCACTGCCCGTTAGCGTTATCAAATGGATTTTCAGCAAGATATGCCCTATATTTTTCTACAAGCGAAGGATTTATTCTGGGACCTTTACCTTTTTTTTCTAAAGCAATAAGACTGTCTGTTAAGTTTGTTGAGTAAGCAGTATTTACAAAGCCCCCTGAGCCCATACCGCATTTAAGCCAGTCAAATTGTCCGCGCCCGAAAATGCAAACTGAATCAGATTTTGTAAACGGTAAAGTTTCCTTGTTTAATAGAAGAACACAGCCCTCTTCTGCAGCTTTTAAGTTAAGTACATCTAAAGTCATTAAAAATCCTCCACAATTAATTGTACTACACTTTTCCCAATATAACACGGATTTATTTTTTTGATTTTGTGACGCAAATTTCTTCTACACGAAAGTTATTTCTACTAAGAACACACTTTTACATCATCCGCCGTTCCGCCCTTTGCTACGCGCATTCCTCAGCTTTTGCTTCGGAACTAACGGGGCTTCATGGCGTGCTGTTTTTTTTTGCGGTGGTTGAGCCATCTCAACCACAGTATTCTCCCATCTTCGACAAAACATCATTTTTCACTACAATACACTTATGACAACTAAAGAAATAATTATTGTGGAGCTTGCAGAACATTTTAATGAAGAAGTGAATGGCGAAAAGCTTGCGTCACTTTGTAAAGTTTCACGGGCTGCGGTTTGGAAGGCAGTTAACAGTTTAAGAAAAGAAGGCTGTAAAATTTCCGGCACACAAAACAGCGGATACAAATTAACTTCTTCCTGCGATTATTATTCTAGTGACTTAATAAATTATTTCGTTTCAAAAAACTTCCCTCAGCACAAAAACTATACAATAGAATTTTTTAATCAAATTGATTCAACAAATCTCTATGCAAAGCAATATATTTCCAGTGCAAAAAATAATTTACCGGCACTTATTGTTTCCCAAAGCCAGACAAAAGGCAAAGGCCGGCTCGGAAGAACTTTTATTTCGCCAAAAAATACAGGAATTTATATGTCCATAATTTATTCGCCAAAAGAAAAAATTACTGAGCCTGCAAAAATCACAGCCTTTTCAGCAGTTGCCGTAAGACGTGCAATAAAAAAAGTATTTGACCTTAATCTTTCAATCAAATGGATTAACGATTTATATTTTAATGAAAAAAAAGTATGCGGCATTCTAACCGAAGGAACAGCAAATTTTGAAACCGGTACAATTGATAACGCAATCATTGGAATCGGGATTAATCTCATAGAAAACAAGGCGCTAAAAAATGATCTCTCGAAAATCGCCGGAGCTTTATTTGAAAAAAAATGTGACCTCTCATTCCCGCGCGCAAAACTTACTGCACAAATTTTTGGTGAAGTATTAAACATTCTTGAAGAAATAAATTCTACAGCTTCAAAAAATATAATTGAAGAATACAAAAGCCTTTCATTTCTGCAGGGAAAAACAGTCGAAGTTCATCCTGTTATTGATGGAGAAAAATCCTACAAGGCAAAAGTTTTAGACATCGATGAAAACGCTTCTCTTGTTGTAGAAACAAAAAATGGAGAAATCAAAAAGCTAATTTCTGGCGAAGTCACTTTGCACAAAAATTAATCTTTTGTTCTATTCAGTATTGCTTTAGAAGTTTTATATGCCTGATTCATTGCAACAGAAAAAAACACGGGTAAAAGAACTAATAGCATTCTAAGCGATTTTTTTCCTCCGCGTGAAAGCCATGCCTTTTGAATCTGTTTCCAGTCTTTTAAAGCAAGCGGGATAAAAGAAAAAAACAGACTGATTAGATTTAAAGCATTTTGACTCAAACCAAGTTTTTCTAAACTATAACGAATCTGTAAAGTAGTTGTTATCCGGTAAAATATAAATGCTGTTTGAATGATACAAAAAAATTTTATAAACAAAGAATAAATTGATTTATTAAAAAATGTATTTTTTACGGAAATCTGTAATGCATTCAAAAAACTGATTTCGACTGTAAAAACTAATGAAAACAAATTCTGTAAAATCGAAAATACATAAAATAAAAGCAAATAAAATAAAAAGAATTTTACGTAATGAAAAAAGTCATTTACTGAGAGGCGCTTAAAAATAAAATACACTGTCTGTACTAAAATCAAACCCAAAGCAAATGAAAGCGGCAGAAGAAAAACACAGACACTTATTACAGGTAAAAGTAAAATCTTTACTAAATCCATATTAAATCCTCCAGAGACTTATAGGAATTAAACGGATTTCTGATATTCCACTTTTCTAAGTTTTCACCTAATGCTTCTTCCGGCTTTCCTTCAAATACTTTTTCGCCTTTATATAAGACAATAAATTTTTGAGCCAGCGCCAGGCATTTTTCAATTTCATGTGTAAGCAGAATAATTGTCTTTCCCTTCTCTTTCAGCTTTTGTAAAAGTGCATTCACCTGTTTTACACCCGTGTAATCAAGATTTGCATACGGTTCATCTAAAATAATTACCGGTAAATCCATTGCAATTATGCAGGCAACAGCAAGCCTTCTTTTTTCCCCGCCGGATAAAAACCGTGTCTGCATTTTTCTTTTTTCAGTTAAGTCAGTTTCTTCAAGGGCAGAATTTATGGCTTCTTTTATTTTTTCTTTATTCCATTTTAAATTCCTCGGACCAAAAGAAATATCTTCTTCTACAGTTTCGCCTAGAATCTGAGTTTCTGCTTCCTGAAATACAAGCCCTGCTTTTCCAAAGGTTTTTATATTTCCGGAAGTTGCAGTTTCAAGGCCGGAAATTATATTCATCAAAACAGTTTTCCCCGAACCATTTTCTCCGCTGATAACAGTAAAACTTCCTTCTTCAATTTCAAAGCTCACATCCTTCAGGACATTTTTTTTGCCTTCAAAAGTGGAATACGCTTTACAAATCTTTTCTACAACAATTTTATTCATCATTCTGTTCATATAAATACATTGCAACGAGTGGTCTTAGTTTTAATGCAACAGGAACTGCAATAAACACTTTTATTAAATCGCCTAAGATAAACGGAAATACACAGGAAGCAAATGCATACGAAAGAACTGTTTTCCCTTCAGGTAAAGCCCCTGCTTTATTTACCCAGTGAATAAACCATAAAACTCCGGGGATATAAATTACAATCATTCCAACTAAAACTGAAATGATGAGCTTTATAAGAACTTTCCAGCTAAAATTCTTTTCTTCGAGTTTTGGCTTTCCTGCGAGCAGCGAAGAAACAAGAGCTCCCAAAAGGTATCCCAGCAAAAAGCCGCCGGTAGGACTAAGCCAGACAGAAAAACCCCCGCTTCCACCAGAGTACACCGGAAGACCAATTAAACCTGCAAGCAGAAAAATTACTGTTGGAAAAATACCATTAATCCCGCCGAGTAAAACTGCACATAAAATGCACAGGATATTTTGAAACACTAAAGGAATTAAACCAAAAGGGATTTTTATAAAACAGCCGATACAAATAATTGCAGAAAACATAGCAGTAAAGGCTGTCTGTAGAATAGTTTGTTTTTTCATTATGAGATTAGTATAGATTTTCATAAAACAATTGTAAACCACTCACCGCTCAAAGGTTTACAATTCTCACGGTGGTTACGATGGTTGAGTAGCGAAGTGACCGGTCCCTGAGTGGTTCCTGAGCAGAGCCGAAGGACGAAGTCGAAGGGTCAAAACCACCTGATACGGCATAAATGTTTATGGTGAAACACGTGGTGGAGGGCGTTGCCCCAACTAGGCTCAACCACCACATCTTTTGTGAATTCAACCACCACATGGCTAGCGAGTGACTGAGGTGATTGAGTAGGCAGAGCCGTATCGAAATTACCTGAAAGGGTTTAAACACGGTCGTGGTTTCGACACGCTCAACCACCACATCTTTTGTGAAATCAATCACCACACGATTCGCAAGTAGAGGTTGTCGTTCCACCGAAAAACTACTTCAACCGCTTATCAGACTTTATGGAAAGCTTAGTTCCTGCCGACTGAAAAATCTGTACTAAAAGAATCAGTATTATTACAGCGAAAAGCATTACCAGGTATTTATATCTGTAATAACCATAATTTATAGCAATCTTACCAAGTCCACCGCCGCCAATAATTCCACTCATTGCCGTATAACTTAAAATTGTTGTAATAGCAATCGTCATATTGGAAATCAACGAAGGAACACTTTCAGGAATCAGGACCTTTACAATAATCTGCCACGGACTTGCTCCCATACTGAGGGCCGTTTCAATTATATTTGGATTTACCTCGCGCAGGCTGCTTTCTACAAGGCGTGCAATAAACGGAAACGAAGCAATTACAAGTGGCACTATAGAAGCTGTTGTTCCTACAGAAGTTCCTACAATAAAACGCGTAAGGGGAAACACCATTATCATCAAAATTAAAAATGGAACCGAACGCAAAATGTTTATTACCCAATTTAAAGCCTGCATAATAATTTTTGGCAAGGGCAAAATTCCTTTTTTTTCACCAACAACTAAAAGGACTCCAAGCGGGAGGCCCAAGATAAATGCAAACAGAGTTGAAAGAAATGTTACATAAACAGTTTCCCATAAAGCAAAAGGCATTTCTGTTTTTAAAATGTTTAATGCTTCCTGTACTTCAGGTGATGCAAAAAATTCACTCATCTTAGTTTAGAACCTCCACTGTAACATTATTTTCGCTGAAAAAATCTATCGCTTCCTTAACAATTTTTTCATCGTCCTCAAGTTCCAGAATCATATTTCCATAGGCCTTATTCAAAATACTTTTTGTTGCTGCATAACGGATATTTGCCATTATGTTTTTCTCTTTAGCCAAAAGCGCAATCAAAGAACTGTCTGCTGAAGTTTTTCCATTGAACACTGCACGCAAAACTTTTTTATTCTTACTAAATGATTTTTCATCAAAGCCTTCTGCATTATCCGGTATAACTAAATGTTTTGCAGTTTCCGATTTTGGATGCATAAAAACCTTTTGAACTTCTCCTTCTTCTACAATCTTACCGCCATCAAGGATTGCAACTTTATTACAGATTTTTTCTACAACATTCATTTGATGCGTAATAACGACAACTGTAATTCCAGTTTTTTCATTTATGCTTTTGATTAAGTCCAGGATTGATTCTGTAGTTTTTGGATCCAAGGCACTGGTAGCCTCATCACAAAGCAAAACTTTTGGCTCTGTTGCGAGTGCTCTTGCAATTGCTATACGCTGCTGCTGACCGCCGGAAAGTTGAGAGGGAAAGGATTGAGCTTTATCAGGAAGTCCTACAGTTTCTAAAAGTTCAAAGGCTTTTTTTCGCGCAATGCTTTTTTTAATTCCCCTAAGCTCGAGAGGAAAACAGATATTATCTAAACAGGTTCGCTGCATCAGAAGATTAAAGCCCTGGAATATCATTGCAATTTTACTTCTTAATGCACGAAGCTCTTTACTGGAGAAGGATCCGATATCTTTTCCGTCAATCAGGACACTTCCCGAAGTAGGACGCTCAAGCATATTCATACATCTGACCAAAGTACTTTTGCCGGCACCGCTCATTCCGATTATGCCAAAAATATCTCCGTCGTTAATTGTAAGATTTATGTCTTTTAACGCCGCTACTTCATTCAGTTTTTTTTCTTCTGTATTAAAGACCTTTGAAAGATTTTTTATTTCTATCATTTACTTTAAAAGTGCTTCCAAAGAATTTTGTTTACCGCCATACAATCCCATAGGTTCAACATGAACTGCACTAACAGAAACAAGGTGTGTTTTATTCTGATTATTAAAGTCTTCAAGATATGGTAAATGCTGGAAATAGTTTGCATCAATATCGCCGGCTTCTACAACATTATTTGGCTGAACATAATCAGTAAATTCTTTTATAACCAGATTAATTCCTTTTGCTTCTAAAATTTCTTTTGCAATAGAAAGAATTTCTGCATGTGGAGTTGGAGATGCTGCTACAGAAATTGAAGTTCCTTTAAGAGCATCATAATCAACATCCGGTGCATATCCATCAGTTGGTCGGGCAACAACACTTACAACCGAACCTTCATATTTATTTGCAATATAATCTGCAGTAAGCTGACTTTCAAGAGCTGCAACCAGTGCCTTAATTTTTGGTAAAGATTCATTTCCTTCCTTTACTACTAAAATATTTGCATACGGAGAAGCCGAACCTTCCTGAAAAAGAGCTTCTTTAATAGGATTAATACCTGCTCCAATTGCATAGTTTGAATTGATTATTCCGTAATCAACATCACGCAAAATATTTGGAATTTGAGCCGCTTCAACTTCGCTGAACTTTATTTTTTTTGGATTATATTCAATATCACGAACTGTTGCTGTAATTCCAGCTCCTTCTTTTAGAGTTATAACCCCCTTATCCTGCAAAAGTAAAAGTGCCCTTGCTTCGTTTGTTGTGTCATTTGGGATTGCAATTTTAATATTCCCATTTTTAGATACACAACCTGCCAGAACCGACAAAGAAATAAATGCGAGTCCAGTTAAAAATAAATTCTTAAATTTCATATTATACCTCCGTTTAATTTAACAATTCTCTTTAGATAGAAACTATCTCTTTTTATTTATTTTATCTAATACTTTTTATTAAGTACAAGTTATAGTTTAAATCTATAACAATAATAAATCTAAACTTCGATTATATCTACTAAGTGAGAGCTCGCGCCTAAAAGTTCACTTCTTTCACAGGTAGCAAGATGATATTGCTGAAAGTATTCAAATTCCTGTTCGTCCATTTCATTTAAAATTTTCCGCATGTAATCACTTGGACCGTCCTGAGCAAAAATTTTAACCCGCTTCAAATTCAGTTTTTCATTTAACCGGTTTATATCTTCCAGGCGCAGATAACTGTATAAATCTTTTTCTGTTGTTAAAGCTTTAAATGATTCTGTTAAAGTTTTGTTTTCCATACATTCTTTTATATGATGCTGAGTAAAACAATAAGTAAGAATCGAATATTCATTCATTATATAGGCTGCAAAAATATGACCTCCTTTTTTTGTAACACGAACAGCTTCCCGTAACGCCTTTAATTTTTCTTCTTCACTCTGCAGATGATATAAAGGACCAAACATAATTGTAATATCAAAAACTGAATCCGGAAGAAAATGTAAGTCCATTGCGTTTCCGGGCCACAGTTTTATTTTTTCATGCTTCGCTTCAATTGTCTGTAGATTACGCTTAACGAGTTCCACTGCAGTTACATCATGACCTTCTCGGGAAAGTGCAACAGAATAACGGCCAGTCCCTGCTCCTATATCCAGAATTTTTACTTTTTCATTTTGCGGAATATAGTCGTGGATGAACTTCATTGATGTGTTGAATTCAACAAGTCCGTGGCGTGTAGTAAGCCTGTGTTCTTCATTAAACTTATTATAATACTTTTCTAACTCAGTCATAAATTTTTTCTTATTCTGTTTATTTTTGCCATTAAAAATTTAATCTGTACAGTTTGGAATTTCTTTTTAATGACCACACTTTTTTTCTTTCTTCCGGCAATGATTCAATTGAATCAGGAACAAAGCCCAAAGACTCAAACCAGTCAGCTGCCTGTGTTGTTAAAATAAATACAGAACTTACATTCTGCGCTTTCGCCTTATTCAAAAGATAGTTCATCATCTTAGGACCAATTCCCATGTGACCAAAATTTTCATCCACTGCAACGCCTGCAATTTCGGCCTGCTTAAGACCTTTATTTTCATCATAAAGTTTTAAAGCACTGCAGGCATGAACACCACCGTCCAGTTCATAAACGATGTAATCATTCATATCTTCTGCTAAATCCTGCTCGCTTCTTGGCAAAAGTTTTCCGCTTTCTATAAACGGCTTCATTACAGAAAGAACTGAAGGAATATCGACTTGAGTCATAGAACGAATTTTTCCATAATTATTTGTATAAATCATTGTTCCCGAACCAAGATCGCTGAAAATTTCACAAGGCAAAACCCCGTTCACGCTCGCATCAACTAAATGCACGCGGGTAACACCTTTCTCACATGCGTCTTTCGCTAAAGATAAAAATGGCAAAACAGGACTCTCTGCATCCTTATTTAAATCAAGAAATTCCTGTACCTCGCATAAGTCCATTGCAGGAACAGTATTGTTTTCTGACAGAGAAAATTCAGCGGGGATTTTAAACGAGTCGCTGCTTATACTTTGATTTTCAAGAAGGAAAAAAAGTTTATCTGCATGCAAAGCAATTGCTACCTGCTGGGCAAGCTGAGATGAAGAAATGTTATAAGGATGACCTGAAGAGTTCCAGCCTATGCATGGGAAAATCGGGATAAAGCCATCGTCTAAAAGCTTAATTATGGCAGAAACCTGAAGCTTATCAATTTCACCGGCATTACCAAAATCAAAACCGTTTATAATTCCTTTTGAACGGGCACGAACCCAGTTACCGATTATGGCAGTTATATTGTGAGCCGCCAAAAGTGTCATAACAACATTTGAAACATCAAAGGCTGCCATCTTAATCAGAGGGATTGCTTCGAGGCGGGTAACTCTTGTATTTTCGCGAAAACTCCATTCAATATTTGAAGAGCGTAAAACTTCATCTATACGCTTTCGGGCGCCGGGAATCAAAACGACTTTTAAACCGGCTTCATGTAAAAGCGCTATGTCCTGAATGTGCGTTGAAAACAAAGGTGAATCAATTGTTTTATCATCAATATAAATTACAACTACCGCGTTCTTAAATTTCTGTAAATAGCGGATTACATCTCTAATATGATTTGCTTTCTTTGTAATTAAATTATTCTGCATAAAATTATTCTATAACAAAAATTAAGTGTTTGCATACTCGCCAAGCTTTTCAGTCCACAAAACAACTTTATTGCGTCCAGTTTTTTTAGCCTGATATAAAGCAAAATCTGCACGGTCAAAAATCATACTCGAAGGAACATCATCTCCGTCATATTCATAAAGCCCGCAGCTTACAGTAACTCTTTTCTTATGCATAAAAGTAAATTCTTTTTGATTCAATAACTTTCTGAACTCTTCTACTTTAGGGAACACCTGACGGATTGTAGAATTTTCAAACAGAACTGCAAACTCTTCTCCACCGTATCTGAATACAATTCCAATTTCACCAAAGCACTTTTTTAAAAGGTTTGCTGTAAAAAGAATTACTATATCGCCACAATGATGTCCGTAGGTGTCATTTATCCTTTTGAAAAAATCCATATCAAAAACGGCAAGCGTTAAAGGCTGATTGGTTTTATTTGCATTAAATTTTTTATCACTGAGTTCATAAAAAAATTCAGTATGATTCAAAAGGTCAGTCATAGAGTCTCTTTTCATTTTAGACTCAAGTTCCATTTTCTTTTTCTCATCAAGTTCAATAATTCTATTTTTAGACTGTGAATAATTTATAACGAAAATTTCAAGAATATACTGAAAACCTAAATCCAGTAAAAAGATTAAATAATCCCTGAACAAAGCATTTGGATCAGCATTGTGATTTAATACCAGAGTTTGAATTGTATAATTGATAAATAAAAATACTATACTCAGGCCAAAAGCAAAGCTGACATATCTTTTCTTTCCAAAAACTAAAGCAACAATAGGCGGAATAGAAAAAGCTAAAATTCCTGTAGGAAATCTAAAATGAATGACAGTAGTAACTAATGCAATTAATTCTGATGAAATAAGTAAACTCACATTCTTTACAGATGATTTTACATTTGACTTACAGATAAAATAATTAACGACAAGAAGAATCGAACATATTGAAATTGTTAAAATGAGATGAATAAAGACATAAGTTTTATCGTTAAAATAAAGAGGTATATTTAATTTTTTATAAAGAAAATAAACCGAAAACTCTCCCAAAAAAAGTATAGGAATAAATATCAGATAGAATTTAGAAATTCTTCCGACCCACTTTTCGTTTAATGTTCTTAAATTATCAATTTCCATCGCTATAAATTTTAACACATATTATTAAAATTTAAAGATTATTTTTTATCTTACTTCTTTCTTCCCTTAATTTTGCTTTCGGCATCTTCCAAAAGCTTTAACTCTTCGGCATCCTGGCGGTCGGCTTCTTTTGCTTCAAAGTCTTTTCTTCGCTGGTCAAATTCTAGATAGATTTCTTCTACCTTTTTATCCGCCTGGATTCTTGAGCGGCTGCCTTTATCGTCCAACAAAGGGAAATCATTATCGCTTATAAGTTTGTCTACATTATCTTCCCAGAATTTTAATGTAAGATCTTTTCTCATTTTTGCGCGAAGTTCTGCAGTTTCAAGAAAGATGGTTACAAGTCTGTTAAGAGTATCAAGTTCATCCTGAGTAAGATAATTTTTTGAAATATAAATATCCTGCTTGCGGACAATTTTTCCTTTCCAGCTTGTAAGATTCATGTTTGGCTTTGAACTATCGGCACGGCTTAAAATGATTTCCGGAGAAGTCATTTTTGTTACGGCATAAATAAGCTTGTTCTGTGTTTCTGCAAAAAAGTTCTGAGTTGCCTTATCTGTTCCATCATAATCTGAACTTAGGGCAAACAAGTCTCTAACCTTCTGATAGAATCTTTTTTCGCTTGCACGAATGTCGCGGATTCTTTCAAGAAGTTCGTCAAAATAGTCTGGTCTTCCATCCGGATTTTTTAAGCGCTGGTCATCAAGGATAAAGCCTTTTGTAAGGTACTCAGAAAGATTTTCGTTTGCCCATTTTCTAAATTGAGTACCTCTTGGGCTTCTTACTCTAAAACCTACAGCAATTACCATTGGAAGGGCATAATAAGTTACATTGTACTTTTTGCCGTCTGAGGCAGTTGTCAAGTAATCCTTGACAACTGAACTTTCTTCCAGTTCCTTTTCTTTCAATATGTTAAGAATATGCAAACTAATATTCTGTTTTGAGGTGTCAAAAAGCAATGACATCTGCTGCTGATTCATCCAGATAACGCCATCTTTTGAGTAAAGCTTTACATCTGCCTTGCCGTCGTCTGTATTATAGATTATGAGTTCATCTGCCATAGTTTCTCCAATATTAAACCTTAAATGCTTTATTTCGTTATTTTATTTTACAAGTTTGCAAAAAAAACTGGTATTCACTTACAAGAATCGTAGTATTACCTTATTTTCTTCTGGCAGTTTAATATTACGGTCATAATAATTTTCATTAAAAGCCTATATTGCGACCAGTTCAATTCCGACCGCACTATGGACGGAATTTGATATATTCTATAAAACTGCGTTTGCTCTTGCTGCGTCAATTATCTTTCGAGCATCACTTAAAACATCGTTCGTGTGTATATTCATTAGTTCATTTTCCATAAAAGAAAATCCTGTATTTTAGATAATAAAATTATATACCTAAAAACAGAATCCAACAATAAAAGTGTATTTATATATATTTAAGTGGATTAATTCCCAAACCATAAAAAAAACACCATACTCCATTCTCCTCTACTCTTGCAATAAACAACCAAATTATAGTAAAATACGCTTCGTATTACGGATTCGCCGGATAAGAGGAGGTGAAAAGAACATGGCAACAATCGCAGTTGAAGATTCAGAAAATCTTGAAAAAGCAATCAAAAGATTTAAGCGTATGGTTGAAAAAGAAGGAATTATTCGTGAATATAAAAAGCGTGAATACTTTGTAAAGCCTTCTGCCACTCTTCACCAGAAGAAAACAACACTTGAAAGAAAACTTCTTAATAAAAAAAGACAAACTACAAAGAAGGAATACTAAGTGAAAAAAAAGTCCCATAAAATTATGGGACTTTTTTTTGCCATGGCAACACTCGCTATGCATGACATGGTGGTTTCGACTGGGCTCAACCACCGCACAGGGTTGCTCAACTACCGCAGTTTTTTTTTACTTTGCACCGCCAGAAAGCATTGCCTTTACAGAATCTGCAAACAGCTGGTTTTGATTTGTCATTACAGGAACCGAGAATTCCGGCTGACCGTCTTTGTCTGAAATGCGGTACAATAAAGCAGGATTTGCTGTATACGCAGGGCTTCCCGGATTATTAATCCACCAGTCTAAAACTGCAATTATACAATATGTATACTTAATCAAGTTTGCATTTGTTGCCTGAGTTTTATCATCAGCACGTTTAGCACCAAGCAGAACATCAAGTCTTCGCGAAATAATATTCGGTAAACCAAATTTATATCTTTCCCACGGATTCATCACTCCCAGTACAGTTTTTTTACTTGCCTTATTTTCATCAATTCGTTTTACGAGCGTATTAAATACAGTCCTTAAATAATCTGTTCGCATATACATCGGATTATACTTGCTGTCATTTATAGGCTTAGTCAAAATCGGTGCATTAAAATGAAAATTAGGATGGAAGTAATATTTTACGCGCCACAGAATGTTATTTAAATTTCCCAGCCCGTACTGAGAGCTTGCATAATCCTTCTGTGAGTAAATCGAATTTACATAATCCCTTAAATAGTCACCCACTTTTTTATCGAATAATTCTTCGTGATAAAAAGCCCACTCATTCATTGCCTTGTTCAAATCATCATTTAAAGCACTAAGGTTTTCATCAGCGGCGATATTGAAATTGATGTTTCTGCAGCCCTGGAACAAATCTTCTATAATTCTAATAAGAACTATTGTTACCTGCAGCGGATTGTGTTCGTGCAGCATATTGAATCCGTCCTGGAAATTATACAGCGGCTGAAAGTATGGATACATGTCAGGGAGGCTATCTAAATTACTGAAACCTGCTTTCGGGAACAGCTGCTCAAGCATTTTTAATCCCATCTGAACAACAGCATCCTTCTGGCCCATAACTTTCTTTTCTACAGGCTTTGCTTTTTCTACAGGCTTTTTCTCTTCTTCAGTTTTTTTCTTCTCAGGTAAAAGAAGGGCAAATTTAGTCAGTCCCAGAAATTTTAAAATCTGTGCAATCTGAGCAGTATAAAATCTCGGGAACTCCATGCACTCTGTACCGCACATTCTCATAAGAAGCGGATACATACCTTTTATAATCTGGCCGTTTATATATACCCACTCAGTAATTCCCTGTTTAGCGAGTAATTGAATTTTGTTTTTGTCACAATCAGGATACAGAATTAAATCGTTATAAACTTCTTTAATTAAGCGTGGAACCTGCTGGTCGCCGATATAATTGATTGTAAGGACTTCATGGAAAACTGCTTTAACAAATGGAATCAATTTTGAAACGGTTAAATTATTCGCATCATTTTCAACATCAATTGCAGTAAGCTTTATATCCCTGAGGCTCCACTTTCCAACAGTTCGTAAAAACCTGAATTTTGTATCTTCCTGGGAAGCAATTTTCGATTTATATTTATCCGGTGAAATTTGAATGAAAGTTTTTATTGTACTTGTAAAAGCCTGGATATGTTCAACATGGCGCTTAACAATATATTCACCAAAAGTTTTTGAAACCTTCTCACGATTTTTTGGAGACATTCTGAAGAACAGATTAAGCAGTCCATAATTAGGTTTAATCTCATATTCACTCGACATCATCAGATTATCCATGTACTTTAATTCCTTTGAAGTGAAAGGAGGTAAATCTTCAGATGTAGTTTTTTTCTTTGCATTTGTATTCATAACTTGCCCCACAGTTTTTGTTTGAGTAGATGAGCTGAAAGACTGGATTGTGCCGCTTTTGGTTGAAAGATCAGAAGATGAAAAGCCCGAAGTCCTTACAACTTCACGACGAACTGTCCTTCGCGGCATTGAAGATTCAGGGATTGGAACTACCCTTTCCTTTAATACTTCACCACCAAGTTTCTTTTGAAGTTCAATTGCTTCTGCTGCATCTATAGGACCAATATTTCCGCGAGTTCTTTCTATTGTACCAGGCTCTAAAGTTCTTACAGGTTTATTTTCATTTTCAGCCATTATTTTCTCCTACAGGCGAACTAAATATTTTTCAGCCAGACCAGGTAATGAACGGAAAGTTAATTTTTCCTCATTATCAATATTTAGTGTTCCTTCGAACTTTCCATATATTTTGTGATAGATTGATCTCAGTATTAAAATGCTTACTTTATTTAAATTATCAGACAAAGGAGTGAATGTTAAATCAATCATATTTTCTGTATCCTGGATTACCCAGTTTTTATCGATTCCGTATGAATGTGTAATTACTACTGGCGGCAGAGGAATTATGCGCCCGTCATAAATCATAAAGTTATCATTCATTTTTTCCTGATTCTGAATTTCCTGCGAAGAGCCATGCAATTTAAACAAAAGGTTCTTTTCATTGCACTTGCCCATTCCGATTATAGTCTCGCCTGAATAATGAAGTGTCATATAAAGCCGCTTCATATTGAAAAAAGAAATTCCTTCGTTAAAAGAAAAATTTTTTACGGTTTCATTTTTTTCGATTATATTTAAATCACCCTTCAATGGCTGCACCAAATCATACGAAGCCGTACATCTTCTGAGGTTAGGAGACGGCATAACCTGAGTCAGTTCGCAGGATCTTTCATCGAACTTTGCACTGAAAACTGCATGCACTTCAGGACGATTTTTATCACCCTTTAAATTCAGGATTAGTGAAAGCCTGTTGTGCCTTCTGTCCCACGAAAAACGAATGTATCTGGATTTTGCAAAGCATGATGTTGAAGCCGCTTCCAGACTAAAAGGAATGAACTGTCGCTGAGGTCCTGTTACACAGTGATATGAATAGCGCTTGTGTGTTTCTATGTCCCAGAAAACAACTTCTACATATTCAAGAATTTTTGCATCAACGAAAAATATACAGCCAATATATGAACCTGTATAAAAATAATATGCCATTTTGCTTTTTATAAGTGTATCTGTTACAAATAATGGTAAAGCCCAGGTCCCAAAAGGTTTTCTTATTCCCCTGATGTCAAAAAATTTAGGGTGCCCTTTAAAAGTCCCGAAAATGGCTTTAGATTTTTTTATAAGTTTATCCGGCGCTTCGGATATTTCTCTCGTATACAAAATAACCTCATAACAAATTGATTTTTAAATTTTATCATATCAAGTCAGGAACTTTCAAGAGAAAAAAAAACGCCTGCAACAAATCAATTGCAAGCGTTAGTCAATTCAATAAAAACTAATTTAGCAAATTACTACAGAATTATCAGTATGAGAGAAAGGAGCTGGAATATATTTATCTGCTGCCCAATCATTTTCCCAATGCTTACCATCCAATAAATATCTGAACTGATATTCTTTTCCGGCTTCAAGAGCAATTTTTACAGAGAAGTTTCCATCTTTATTCTTTTTCAATGGTGTTTCTGTACTACTCCAGCTGTTAAAATCACCAGCGATTGTAACAGTCTGAGCTCCATGTGCTTCTTCCGATGAAACTGTAAATGTTACATTACATTTAGTTTTATCCTTTGAATACGATTTCTTTAAAGCCATTACGCAACTCCTTTAAAATATAATCTTATCGCTTCTAATCATAAACGATATAATCTTCTTAGCTATTAAATTCAATTTTATATCCATTTCCCCAATAACGCAATACAAAAATAATATTAAAAACTGTACATATACAATTTAGCCATAAGGATCGAATAAAAGCCCTGTTCTTTTACTTACAGATGAAACTTTTGATATACAGTAATTTATTCTTTATGCACAGAACTATGTTCTAAATAAACCTGTGTATAGCCGTACTGAGGATGGTTATAAAACCCGAAATTGCAGCCGTACACTTCTTTCAGAATTTCACTTTTCAGTAAAGCGCCGGTTTCTCCTGTAATGCATTTTTTCTGTTTTGGTAAAAGCATTAAATTATCTGTCAAAGAAGGAACTATGTTTAAATCGTGAATCGTGATTACAATTGATTTTTTTTCCTGCACTGAAAGTTTTTTCAAAAGCTCAATCAATTCTGCCTGATACACAAAATCCAGTCCCACAAAAGGCTCATCTAAAAGAATGATTTCCGGTTCCTGCGCAAGACAGCGGGCAATCCTTACCTTCTGCAATTCTCCCCCGCTCAAACTAAAAATCCGTCTGTCCTTAAAAGCTTCTATTTTTAAATATGTCATTATATCGTTCACAAAAGAATAATCGCTTTTAGAATAAAAACCATTCGAATGAGAATAGCGTCCTGTCAAAACCAAATCTTCTACAGTATAGTTCCACGCCATTTCTTCATTCTGTAAAAGATAAGCAATTTTTTTTGCAAGAGCTTTTTCTTTGTAAAATGAAAGGGATTTTTCATCTATACAGATTCTGTTTTTTTCATAATTTAAATTTTCTATATTGAGGCCGGCGATGCAGTTCAGGAGTGTTGATTTCCCGCTTCCATTAGGTCCGCAGACAGCAAGAATTTGTGAGCGATGTAAATCAAAGCTGCAGTCGAAAATAATCTGTTTTTTGTTCCAGTAAGCACACAGTTTTTTTGCAGAAAGAATTACATCAGACATTTTTTAATCCTCTCCTGGTAAACAGTAAACTGATGAAAAAAGGTGCGCCCAAAATAGACATAATCATTCCGACAGAAAGTTCAGCCGGTGCTATGACAATTCTGCAGAGTGTATCTGAAAATAAAAGTATTGTTGCACCCAGACACATTGAAAGCGGCATAAGTTTTTTTGGTGAAGGTCCGAATATGATTCGTACAACATGAGGTGCAATCAGTCCTACAAAGCCTATGGTTCCTCCGGCACAAACGGCAGCAGAAGTCGCAAGGGAGCCGCTTACAATCACCAGGAACCTCAAGCGCTTTATATTGATTCCAAGACTCTGTGCAGAAAGTTCGCCTCCTACAAGCACATTTAATTTTGGTGAAATAAAAAGCATCAGCACTACAGAAATAACTGCGGGAATAAAAATAAATTTAAGTTCAGTCCAGCCGCGCCCGCTAAAGCTTCCAAGCATCCACATATACATTGAATGAAGCTGCTTGTCATTTACAGAAAGTAAAATTGAAGTAAAGGCAGAGTACAAAGTTCCCAAAGCTGTTCCGCAAAGTAAGAGAGTTGCAGTCGATTTTCTTGCAAGAATATGAGAAGAAAGGATTGTAACAAACAGTCCCGAAAGAAGCGCTCCAAGAAATGCACCAAGATTTAAAATATAAACTGAAGAAATTAATTTAGGAAAACAGCAGACAGCAATTACAGCACCCAATGTGGCACCGCTTGAAAGGCCCATAATTCCAGGTTCAGCCAAAGGGTTCCTGAAATACAGCTGGAACACAGAGCCGCTTAAAGCTAAAAGAGTTCCTGCGATTAAAACTAAAACTGTTCGTGGAAGTCTTATGTTAAAAAAGATATGGCGCGAAAGTTTTACGCTCTCACTCAAAGCTTTTACCGGAGAAAAAATGTCAGACAGACTGATTTTTCTTACACCGCAAAAAAGTGAAAATGATAAAGCAAGCAATAAAAGTAAAATGAGAATTATAACTGCGGCAAAATCACTTTTCTTTTCATTCATAAAAATCTATTTGTGTATAAACTAAACCGGCAATATGTTTTACGGCATCAATTATTCTAGGTCCAGGGCGCGAAACTATATCTGAATCAAGCAGATATATCCTGTTATTTTTTACGGCTCTAATTTCCTTCCAGCCATTTCGCTTTTGAAAGTCACTGCCGGTAACTCC
>JAEEGL017188189.1_pt1 | contig 21362 bp, 14 predicted proteins | sample 9134231 | NCBI WGS metagenome assembly JAEEGL01 (sample SAMN16246548, study PRJNA631951) | gut metagenome | biome: gut microbiome; feature: rumen; material: fiber-attached | host: Bos | place: Iran: Karaj | collected 2018-10
GTAAGGTGTTCGTAGTGTGGGAACAGTTGATTTGAATTTGAACCCTGTAGGGGGTTCTCCATAATCTCTAAGCCATAAGCCATAAGCCATAAGCCATAAGCCATAAGCCATAAGCCATAAGCCATAAGCCATAAGCCATAAGCCATAAGCCATAAGCCATAAGCTCACCAGGCTATCTCTCGCACACCTTCAGCGCATGCTCAGCGATTTCGCGGGCGCTGGCATCGGTTTCCATCTTGAGCATCATTTCGAGATCGGGCACGAAGACGTTCCATTGCGTGATGGCAGCAGCGCGAGCTGCACAATAGCGAACGCGCGGCGAATCGTGATCGAGCGCGGCCGATATCGTTTTGATAAAATCGGCATCCGGTTTGCGCCCGAGCAATCCCAGCGCGATAAGCAGATTGGCGTCAAAAAAGCGGCGCTGGCATTCGGCGATGATTTCGTCGGCTTTGTAGCATTCGATGGTCGATTCGAACAATTCCACAGCCCGTTTGGGAATCCAGGCATGTTTGCTCTTGATCGTCGCATAACAGATGTCGTCGTGCAGATCGCGCACAATGCTCAATTCGGTTTGTAAATCTTCGTCTGCCGCCTGCCACATCATCTGATGGAGCTTGGTGACTTCCGAAATCTCGTCACTCATCAGCTCCAGATGCAGACCATCGGTTTCGAGGCCGTGAATCACGGCCATCAGCTTTTCAAAGAACTCCGGGTCGTTCGGATCCGGGTTATCTTTAAAAACACAACGTAAATGATGCATCCATCTCTCCAGCAGGATTCAGTTTGCGGTTCGTCCGCCAAAGATGAAGCATACACGAAATGGATCCGGTTTTGCAAGTATTGGTGCGGATTTCCGGGTGTATGTGAGTGTGCGCAGGTGTGGTTATTTTTAACAAAACGCGGCTGCGCGCAGCCGCGCAAACTGCACTCACGGCTCCCCGGAACTCTCTTTCACCGGATACATGTCGGGTTTAAGTTCGGCCAATGTCTGCGAGGATTTGCGAGCATAGGATGTATACGACTGCAATTGCAATGTGATTTGCTGTGCGACATCGAGCAGCGAAGCCGCGGCATCTTCGGCCGGGAAAATAAGTTCATCTTCGACCCAGACATTATAATCATCCAGCGCAGCCGGATCGTTTTCGAGTTCTTTGGGCGGCGGCAGATTGCGGAATGCATCGCGGAAATTCAATGCCATCTGCGCCAGCTCATAGGCTGCAGCAGTAGAAATCGTCGCATTTTTATAGCCAATGGCCTTTTGATAGAATTTCTCGGCATTCTGGCGCTTTTTGGCTTTTTCCTCGATGCGCTTGCGCAGTGTGCGAATCGGGAATTCGAGCACGACATCTTCGAAATCGAGCTGTGCGCATCGTCCGTTCAAATAGGCATGACGTGCGAGTTCCGTGCGGCTCCACGATTCTTCATCGGCATTGAGTTTGTTCAATATCGCCAGCGCATCGCTTTGTTTTCGCGCGTCGATCAAATACTGAGCCTGCTGCATGCGCATCTGGCGCTGCAAAGATTCCGGTTCGTCTTTGAACTGGTCGGACCCCACAAAGGTCGACAGAATGGAGGCCGCTTCAGCCGGAGATTTATCGGCCGCCAGCGACGCGCGTTCACTGATAGCCGCAGATTGCGTGAGCAGCGGCACCCGGTTATCGCCCGGCTTTGTTTCTATCTTTTCGCCATTCTGATAGATCTCAAATTCTTTCGCACCATTGAGCGCGATATACTTATCCAGCATTGCCGCACTGCGATCGGGCTGCGACAGCGTTCTGAACAACTGCGCACCATAAAGAACCGATTGCGCCAGATGAATTCTGGATTCGGCATTTGTATCGTCCTGCGGTGCAGCGGCTGCTGTATTCTGTTTCGCAGCGCTTTTATCGTTCTTTTTGGAAGCCTTTTTGGCCGGTTTCGCAGATTCTGCCGACGGCTTCTGTTCAAACAGCGCAGCATAGCGGTTAAACGATTTTTCGAAGTTGTCGGCTGCCTGCGGATATTTGGCGAGCTTGTACTGCGCAACCGCCGTTTTATAAACCGCCAGACTCTGGTTCTGGGGCGTATCGGCGCTCACCGTCACCGGTTCGAGCAAATCCACCGAAGCCGCATAGCCCTTGCGTTTCTCTTCGAATGCTGCCGCTTTGAACCGCGCGGCTGTCGTTAAATCCAGACGTTTGGGAAATGCCTGCTCAATACGCATCATCGTGCGCACAGCATCATCGATTTGGTCCGCGTCGGCCAGGACAACGGCCTGTTTATCTACAGCAAACGAAGCCGTATTCTCGAGCTCCGCAGCGGTATAATGCTTAAAGTTTTTGCGTTCAATCAGCCATTTGGCCCAGTATTCGATCTTTTCGTAGTTTTTGGCTTTGTTATAGAGCTCAAACATCGAACCAACCGAAACCGCAGCATACTGATGCTCGGGGAAATCGGTCACGATGCTGTCGAATCGCTGAGCCGCCTGATCGTAATCGTTGTGCGCCCGATAGATTTCAGCCGCGCGCCATAAAAATGCCGGTGTTTCGTCGTCTTTGGGATATCGCGAGGCATATTGTTCGGCCGATTTTACGAAGCCTTTCTCGGCATCCGAAAGCGGTGTTTTTTCGCGGATTTCGGAATCGCGCTTTTCTTCGACAAAATTCTGCGCCTTTGCCGAGTTGATGATCGACCACTCGGGATCGGAGGTAGCCAAAATATTGGCATAGACGAAAACCTGGCGGTTCGCAGCGACGCGGATTTGCTCCCGGCGTTCATCATCCGTTTGATCCGGCCAGTCGATCACGGTCTGATAGGCCTGGGCCGCTTCTGTGAGCTTTGGCAATACACCGCTCGCAAGCGACGGGTCTGCCGCCAGTTTTTTGCCGTATTGCTTTTTGATCTGCGCAAGCGCTGCATCAGATCTTTCGTCGAGGACGTATGCAAAACTGTAGTGAATATCGAACGAAGAAGCACCTTCGTCGAAATGCTTCAGCTCCAGACGCAGCAAATCTTCGGCATCTGCAAGCAGTTTGTCGCGTTCAGCTGCCGGTGCATTCTCGGCTTTCGTCATGTCTGCAATGGCGAGCATATAGATTTGTTCGGCACAAAAACGGCGCGCTTTGGGAATGACCGAATCGTCGCGGTTGGCGTTGTACCATGGGGAATCGGGCAGCAGTGCACGAATCGCTTCCCGCGTCGACGCCTCAGCTTCGGCCTGATGGTTGGCCTGTTTATGCGCTTCGATCGTCGCCGAATACCAGTTGATCAGATGCGGATGGCTGGGATTCTCGCGAATCAAATCGGCATAAAGCTCAATTTCTTCTTCGAGTTTGCCCTGGGCATCGAGAATCTGCCCCAGCTGCTCGGTTTTCTCGCGCGCCTTATCGGGCGGCAGCTTGGTTTGCAAATAGGATCTGGCATCTTTCCAACCGCCGGGCAGTTCGGCATAAGTCGTGCTCAAATCGTTCAGCGCCTGATTTCTGAATGATACCGTACCCGCTTTGAGCTTGTTTTCGTCGATCTGGCCATTGCTGTCGATCGCCGATGCATATTGCGTATCAATCGATTCAACGACATTCCTGAACAGTTCGATGGATTTGCGGTAATCCTCTTCCTCCCCAAGATTCAGATATGTCCAGGCCAGCTTGTATTGCGCATACTGATAGTATTGGGAATTGGGATACTTATCGAGGATCGTCTGGTATGCAACCTGCGCAGTCCCGGTATTCTTCTGCGAAAAATAGAATTCCCCGATGGCGAGATAGGCCGCATCGAGATCTTTGTAGTCGGGATACGCCTGCGTGAGGCGATGCAAATAGCTGATGCCTTCTTTGGGCTGCTGGTTACGAATCAGACCGTCGCCAAGTCTGAACAACACATCGTCCAGATGCGCATAGGTCGGATACTGGCTGTAGATGCGGCGATAATCGGCAATCGAAGCGCTGTAGTCGGCCACAGGCTCGGGCGGACAAGGCGTATCGACATCGTCGCAGCTGTCGAGTTTCGCCATCCATGCACGGCGCTCGCGCAGATAGGCATAATGCGCCATCTGCCAATGGAATTCAGCGATCTGCGACAGCCATTTGGGCGCATCGGGATTGAGCGGATCCTTTTCAAGCAGCTGCTCGAATTCCTTCACCAGCTCACCATTCTGCGCCTCGACCCGCGCCATCAGCCCGTCGACATCTTCGGGTGTCTCTTCGTGATAGGCAAAGGGCGCCGCTGGCTTTGGCGCAGCAAGTGTCCGTGTGTCGCCTTTTTGCGGCGCTTTGGCTTTGGATTCCATAATGCGCGCAACGGCTGATTTTCCAAAATCTTCGTTGTTCTGCGCAAATACTGGTGATGCGCACAACAACGACATCGCAGTCATTACCGAAATCCAGGTCTTATTCATATACTTCACTATTTCCGGGGATACGCTCGCACGGGCGGCCACACGGGGTCGCCGTTTTCCCGGGGGGTCACCCCGGGCTGCGGACGTTGCACGTCTTCAGCGTGCTGGTGGTATGCGCCACTGCGTGGCTCGTCAAATTAAATTATTCACTATTCACTATTCGTTATTCACTATCTTGATCTTGGTCCGCGGCGCGGCTTGATAGTTTTGGCAGCGAAGGGACGCTTTTTGTCGCCATGATCACGACCTGAATCCCGGTTTTCGCGCGAACGCTTTGAAAAATCGTCTCGATTGCCGCGTTCGTCTCGCGAAACTGCTGAACGATCTCCTCGCTTGTCGCGTGATACCGCTTTTCTATCTCCCCGGTCGTCTTTTGCAAATGCATCTCTATCGTCTCTGCGCGGGAAAGACTTGCGGTCACTTTCTCTTGGAAAAGCCTTGCGATCGCTTCGTTCATCCCGCGGGAAAGATTTGCGATTGCCATGTTCGTCGCGCGGGAAAGATTTGCGTTCGCCGCGCTCGTCTCGCGGTAAAGCCTCGCGACGACTTTCTCTTGGGAAAGCGCCGGGTTCACCGTGTTCGTTTCGCGGGAAAGACTTGCGATCGCCGCGTTCGTCTCGCGGGAAAGATTTGCGATCGCTGCGTTCGTCGCGCGGGAAAGATTTGCGGCCGCCGCGTTCATCTCTTGGGAAAGCCTTGCGATCGCCGCGTTCATCTCTTGGGAAAGATTTGCGGTCGTCTCGCGCGAAAGCGCTGCGCTCGCCGCGGGTATTATCGCGTGATTGTCTGCGTTCATCATTATCCCGATTGTTGCGTTCATCGCGTCGGTTATCAGCCGCCGACTCGGTCGCCCACGATGCGGCAAAAGACCGGCTGCTGTCGTGTTCAAATCGCGCATCCTCCCGATCCGCGAACTTCCTGCCACTTACAGAGAATTTCTTTGGCGCGCGGCGTCTCGGCGCATCTTCGTCCAGTTTCGCAATCCTCGACGGACGCGGTCGCTTGTTCACCCGCGACTTCTTCAGCTCGTCTTCCTGGTCAAGCTTTTCGCGGGTTGGCGCAGCCTGTCGCGGCATCGTCCGCTCTTTCGGGTCAAATCCACGCGCATACCGCACGCCCGTTTTCGAACGCACCGCCGGCAAATCGCCCACATCCCCAAGCTGCGCATACAAATTCGCAACCTCGGCCTCCGTCAGATCGCGATACGCACCAAGCGGCAGCCCGTCAAGCGTCAAATCGCCAAACATCACGCGGCGCAGCTTCATCACCGGATAACCAATCGCCTCACACATGCGGCGCACAATGCGGTTGCGGCCAATATGCAGCTCAATCTCGATCCACGTGTTGTTCCCCGTAAACTTAATCACCGAAACGCGATCGGGCTTCGCAAGACCATCCTCCAGCTCCACGCCCTTCTGCAATCGCTTGAATTCCGCCGACGTGTCCTTCAGCTCACCTCGCACTTTCGCATGATACACCCTCGGCACCTTCGCATTCGGATGCATCAGTTTATAAGCGAGGTCGCCGTCGTTCGTCAAAAGCAGCAGCCCTTCGGTGTCCCAGTCCAGACGCCCCACCGGAAACACCCGCGGCAGCGACTTCGGAAGCAAATCAATCACCGTGGTTCGCTTCTCGGGATCGTCCAGCGTCGTGATGCAGTTCGATGGCTTGTGAAACAGAATGTAATTGCGCTCTTCGGAATAAAAAACCGGCTTATTGTCTACCTCAACGCGGCTTTTGCCCGGCACGACGAGCACGCCCATCTCGGTCACCACGCGCCCGCTCACCTTCACGCGCCCCTGCTCAATCAGCTCCTCGGCATGACGCCGGCTCGCGATGCCAGCAAGACTCAAAAATTTCTGGATTCGGATGGCTCCATTATCTCGATTTTCGTTCGACATATCATTCTCTGTGAAAAATGCGGAAAACCGCATAAAATAACGTCCGAATCACCAAACCGGCAATTCAGGAACAAACAGACTACCACAAAACGCAACAATAATCACACGAATCTGTTTGCACACAAAAATGTTCGTCGTTTATGTGCGCAGCTGTTGCCTGCGGCAATACGCTGCGCGTTTCGGGCTGGCGTTCACAGACTGCCGTCTGTAAACGCTACGCCCTTTGGCGCGCGCCTATGCGCTCAAGCCCCTTTTTGGAAAACCCAAAAAGGGGCCGCGCATACGGCTCGCGCGCTTCTTATTCACAATCACACGCAACCAACCACAAGCTCGTGAAAACAGATGGCTTATACTTTAGAGCCTGGAGCCTGGAGCTTGGAGCTCAAAGCTTGTGGTCTGCGGCGTGAACTCAGACACACCGAAATGCGGCAGATAGACATCTGTCACAATTCTATTCTTTCCGGAAATGCCTCTTTGCGCATAATTCCCCACATCTTGTCGATATAGGCCAGCGTATAGAAGTTTTCATAATAGTGGTAATAGAACGCGCCTTTCAGCGTCATGATAAATATATCATTCTTTTCTTCAACGAACCCAAGCACACGCGCCAGCCAGAATTCAAAACCATACATTTTCTTAAGAGAAACGCCAAAGAACTTTTCAAACGCGCGCGGATCAACCTTGGTGCTGTAAGCCGTCCAAAACAGGTAATAAATCATCCGCTGACGCAGCGAAAATCGGATGGTGAGCGAGGTTGGAAGCGTGCGCTTGTCTATCCGGTCACAATACGCATCGACCGAAAATGTATTAATTTTGAATTGATCCCTCAAAAGCGTGGTCGCAGAACATCCAAATCCCAAAAAGTTATCTCTGGTCATCGAAGAATAACGGGCATCCGGCTCACTGCTGAACGTCCAAATCGAGCTTCTCGTAAATCCACGCTCTCCGCAATATGCAGTGATGCGATCCAACAGCGCTCGTTTCTCTCGCTTTGGCATCGATTGAACTTTGCTCTTGGTAAAGGTAAAATCAATAAACGGATAGATCGCTACATGATTCGCACCAATCTCAAAGGCTTCATCGATATCCGCTTTCAAATCCTCAAACGTCTGTCCCGGAAGCGCGAAGATAAAATCCATCGATACGGTTTCAAAAGGCACTTCCGACAGCGCTTGCCGTATCGACTGGGGATCCACAGTCGCACGCCCCAGAATGCTTTGATACTTTTTGCAAAAAGACTGAATGCCAATGCTAATCTTCGTCACACCGGCGTCTTTGAGTTTTTGCAGCACCGGAACAACCACATTATCGGGATGGAGTTCAAGCCCAATGCCTTCGGTTATCTCAAAATGCCGGCGGATTGCAGAAATGATATCCCCAATGCGATCGGCCGCCAAAGCCGGCGTTCCGCCGCCAAAATACAAGCTGGTCACTCGCTTTTTATCCGGATACTGGCTGCCAACCATATCGATCTCGCGAATCAGCGCATCGATATAACGGCTGCACTTCTCTTCCTCGTATTTCACCTTGCAGTATGGGCAAAAGCTGCAAATTCTTTTGCAAAAAGGAATATGCACATACAGCCCCAGGTTCTCACAATCCGAGTATGGCAGCGTCTCGTCATATTCATTTTTGAATATAAATGGTTTGAAAGAACGCGTGAGCCACATTCTGGTCAGATTCGTCAGCATGCCCATGGTATGACTCCTATACGTATTTCAAATATGTTCTGAGCATATCCAGAATGACTTTGATATTGCCCTGGAACAGCAGCGTATATTCCGCCACAAAGAAATAGCCGCACTTTTCACAAAGCCCCGGCTCATGAATACAACGGCCGCAGGTCGAAAGCTTGCCATTCTCCATCACCACGCACTGATAACAGGGCGTCGAAAAACGATTGTTAATCAGATATGGAAAAGCGCTTTTCAGATTGAATACAGGCACCTTTTCTTTCATCATCTGAATGATGGTTTCACAGCATTTTTCCTTGTCTTCCTTAGACAGGGCAAGCTCACAGGTATCGGGATAGGGCGTGTGGAAATTAAACGAGACCGCACGGATATTCTTTGTATCACGCGCTGTCATACAAACGTCGCGCACAGAATCCTTGTTGATCTGGTTAATCGCCATATACAGGCAGATATTGTCTGCCGTGGCATGACGAATGTTCTCCATGATGGTATCATAGGTATTACCGCGTATCGCATTATGATGCTCTTTGTCACCATCCAGGCTGAGCAGAATGAGATCCGCTTCGGGCACATCGATCGGAAACGTCCCGTTGGTCACGGGAATGACGATCAAAAAGCCCATCTTTTTCGCTTCCTTCACCAGGTCCCTGAGCGTCTTGTCCCCATCGCGCCACAAAAAAGTCTCTCCACCACAGAAAAACAGAATGCGAACCCCCATATCATAGAGTTGCTGCATCTCGTTTCTTATCTGCGAATATGGATGCACAATCGCTGTTTTGTTGTTCACAGAGCAGTGCTTGCACTTCAGATTGCATTTATCTGTCACAATGATCGTGCCCAGAATGGGGTCTTTTTTACGAAACAGAATCGTCTTCAGGCCAAAATACGCAAAATGCAAAAAAGAAGATACTTTCATTTCCACCACCTCGTCAGATTTGGGCTCAGATTTCACGCCCCCATCAACCGACGCATAAACGCATGAATATCAAAACGGGCAGCGCTCCATCGCACGATGCAGTATTGGAATAGCGACAAACCAACAGGAGAACAGCCGCATTGCCGCAGATATCACATACCAGCGCTTTAAGCAACCATTCACCGCTGAAAGTGACATCCTTAGCCCGCGCGCTCACAAAAACTCCTCGCCATTTGTGGTCTGGCGAGTTATGGTGGATACAAAGAATTGACAGCGGGGCATGCCCCGCTGTCAGATATGGACGGAGGGCGCGATGGGACTCTATATCGACCAGGGAAACAGCAATTTTCGCGAGACAGTTTTGGATGATCCGTATGTGGATAAATCAGGACTGCTCGGACATTTGAACCGGATGATGAACACGCAAAAGAAATTCGTATGCGTGACGCGCCCAAGGCGATTTGGCAAGAGCTTAGCCGCGCAGATGCTGTGCGCCTATTACGACCGTTCGTGCGATTCACGCGAATTGTTTGAACATCTGGAAATCGCCAAAGACGAGACGTTTGAGGCACATCTGAACAAGTACCCCGTGATTTCATTCGACGTTCAGGAAGAACGAAGTAATGTGAAGAACGGGATGGATTTCGTGCCCATGCTGCAGAAAAGGATCGGCGCAGAACTGCGCGCATGCTGGCCTGATGAAACTGCGGGAGCCACAACGATCCAGCAGATGATGGCTCAAATCAATGAAAAGACGGGCACGCAGTTCGTCATAAGTCTGGACGAGTGGCACAGCATCTATCGCATGGATGAGGATGACGAAAAAGCCCAGGAAACATGGATTGAATTCCTGCGCGCATTGTTCAAGGGCCCGGCAGCCAAGCGTTACATTGCACTCGCCTATATGACCGGCATTATGCTTCCGAATCGCCTCTGAATAATTTTCATGAGTATAATGTTTTCGATACGCATCCATTTGAGCCTTATTTTGGTTTTACGCAGAATGAAGTGATGGCGCTTTGCCAGCGATACAGCATAGATTGTAATGAAATGAAACGATGGTATGATGGTTATATCATCAACGGTTACGTTGAAATAGGCGGACAATATATTGATATAGACGAACACATTTGCAATCCGAATTCTGTCATGAAAGCCATCGCAAGGCGAAAATTTAAGTGCTATTGGAACGACACGGGCGCACTTGAACCCATCCGTCGATATGTACAATTGAATATTGAAGGCACGAAGGATGCGCTTGTGAGAATGCTGGCTGGTGAAACATGCGAATACAGGGCTGTTCCTTTTAATAATACATTTAATGACCTAAAAACTTACGATTCAGTGATGACCATTTTAACCCATCTTGGGTATATTAATTATCATCAGAAAACAGGCAGAGGCACAATCCCCAATGAAGAAATCCGCGAGGCCATTTATGATATTGCAAGCGCCTCACGCTGGGATGGCGTGCTGCGTTCAATAGAGCTTTCGAAAAATTTATAGATCATCTCATTCATGGCAATGAAGCCGGCGTCGCAGCCATTTTAGACAAAATCCACTGCGAACTCGCGTCGATATTGACATTTAACGACGAAAATACACAGGCCTGCGTCGTGATGTATGCATGCGATACGGCGCGCCGTGATTTCTTTGTATTTCGCGAACTTCCGAGCGGCGCCGGTTTCGTCGATATCGCCCTGATTCCGCTGCCGAGCCGCGGTCTGCCCGCTGTACTCGTCGAACTCAAGTGGGATAAATCCGCCGACACGGCCATCCAACAAATCTACAATCGCAAATATACATCCGCTTTTGACGATTATCAAGGCGAGATTGTATTGGTCGGCGTAAATTATAATAAAGATAGCAAAGATAAGATGCACGAATACAAGAACGAGCGAGTGGTGAAGAAAGACAATATAATGAATTTACCGCCAGCGCCCTGAATGGGCGCAATGTCACAGCCTGGGGTGGAGCGCAGCGTAACCCCAGGCAGCGTAACCCCAGGCAGCGTAACCCCAGGCAGCGTAACCCCAAGGGAATACGGTAATTCATTTATTATATAATGATTTTACCGCCACCGCCCCGACGGGGCGGCAGAATTCAGCCTGGGGTGAAGCGCTGCGCGCGTAACCCCAGGAACAAAATGCACGAATGCAAGATCGAACGAGTGGTGGCATCTGACATTGGGGCATGCCCCACTGTCACCGCTTGCGGTGGATGCCGCCAATACACCGCCGCGCCATCGCCATTAGCGATACGCGGGAGAAATATCGCTTGTATTACTTTAGCGTCCTGTTCATTTGGATATAATACGTAATAGAGCCTTTTCATAGCAATATATTATAATATCTTTTATTGTATTCAACTGTTCTACAAGATTGTTGTTGAATGTATATATTCCGATATACGTTCCGAACCCTGCTGCACTTTTCTTTTGAACAAAATTGTATCCAGTAAAATGATTCAAAAATTCTGAGCTGTCGATTTCAGGGATGTTAAATCCAAAAGCACCATTTTCTAGTTTATATTGGGCTGAATCTTTAGAATCAGGATCTTTGATCTGTGATCTATTCCCGTATGATATAGCACAAGTTTGGATATTTGTTTCGACAAATGTTTTGTCATTAAGCTCAGGCTGAGTTCTGTTTGAGATTACAAATCGAATAAACTGAGGAGCGTTGTAATATTTAAGTTGTCCATCTTGAGACCATTTATCTATGTTGTTTTTAATAATTTCTGAATTTGACGATATAAGTATGCTGTATATTTCTTTGTTAATCTGCTTTTCTAATTCCGTATAAGGAGTAACTTCATTCTCGGACGTGTCTTGTGTGGGAGCGGGTTGATGTGTAATTGGCTTCTCTGTGGCGTTTGAGGGATTAACTATTGGTTGTGAAACGGGTTGCTGTATCCCAAGTTTTTCGGATGTCATCTGATTGTAATATGTAGCTTTTAGGACTTCAAGCTCGTGTTGCAGAGCATCAAATATTTTTACTCTATAAATATCTTTTGCATTGCTGGTTAGCTTAATTTCAATTTGTGATTTCTTTAAAATGTATTTAACAAAGTCGTCGTCTAATAGTTCTGAATCATCTGCTGCTTTACAGTTAAACAGATTTCTAAATGTTTCATACAAAGCGTCTCGTTCGCTATTTTTCTTAACCAGTTCAGATAGCGATATTCTTGAATCACCCACAAAATTTTTTCTGGCGATATAATCAATAAAATCTTTTAGTCTGTCTTTATTGTTCACCAATGAAGATAAAGTAACTTTTAAAATTGGCACTTGCGACATGTCAGATGAATGACCGTCTTTTGTCATATAGATTCGCCATTCTTCACCATTTGTGAGAATTGATATTTTTACACCATCCTCTTGCTTATGATAACTAGCTAATTGTTCAACATAATCATCTAAGTTTTTGCATAGAGCCTTTGCTTCAACAAATATGCTTGGAGTCGGTGAATTATCGATGTGTATAGCATAATCGACATATTTGGTTTCTACCTTTGAGTATGTAAGCTTTATTTGATATTCAGGTCTTACTTCAGGGGGGAAACTATCTGTTGTATATCCCAAGGTTCTCAACATTGGCAAAATTAAGACCATTTTTGTAAATTGTTCATTTCCGTCTTGTTTTTGTTCTCTGATTGATTTGACTGCCATCAATAAACGCTTTGCTTCATCACGTACTTTTACTGCTAAATCATTTGTGTTTGATACTGCTTGATGGTCCATTTTAATTCTCCCTGAATATGAGTTGATAATTGTACAGCCCGTTTTTTTAGGCTATAAACCGATTGCATCATAAAAAAAAACTTAATCACGCTGTTTTCGAACACACGTTTCTATCTAAACCATTACGGCATGGGTGTTTACGATGCGCCTATTTTCGCCGGGATTTAAAACGTAAAAAACGGAAAGAATTATCCCAAGAAACTATTCCAAATTTGGACAATTTGGGGACAGAGGAGATTTCGAAAATGGCAAAAGCAAAAGTGTTTCCGAAAGTCAAAGGGCTGTACAAGAAAAGAACCGCAAACGGTACTAGATACGTTCTTCACGGGTCGAAGAAGGAGGGCGGCAAAACTGTCGATTATTTCGTAACGGTGCCAATCACCGACAGAGATTCAATTGCCACGTTTTATGAAAAGGTACGGGTTGCACGTGAGGAACTGGATGCCAAAATCAACCCACCAAAGACGATTGCCTATTACATTGAACAGTATGCTTTGAAGCGACAGCTGAAGCAGGGGAGCGTTTGGCAGTACAATCATGCATTGAAAGGTTTTAGCTTCGATGAGGATGAGAACAATCGTCTCGTAAATAACATCCTGACGAACGAGCGGCTGAAGGACACCTCCAAGAAGCGAATGATTGGCATCATCAACACGTTCTACAAGTATCTCGTTCAAATTGGCGTAGTCACCAAGAATCCTGTTGCAGGCATTCGTATTGGTCGATGGCAGAGACGAACCCGATTGCCAACGAATGATGAAATCGAAAGGATATTGCTATTTACGGACACGAACGGCAATGATGAGGACGCGTTATTTTTACGCCTATTACTTGCAACTGGTGCGCGATGTTCCACTATTGAGATCGTGCGTATTGGGGACATGTCAGAGGATGGGCATCTGTCACTGTACAATGTTAAGGCGTCTCATCGGTATGATCGTGCCATTCTTATCACTGACCCCGTTATCCGTTCTCTTTGGGTGACGGTTGCAGGGGGACGTGCCCCGTCCGAGCCACTTTTCGGCTACGGCGAGGATGCTCTTCGAGTATCGAGGCGGCTGCGAAACCGAATGTTAAGAATGTTTGAACCTGCACTGGACGGACAGAGAATTTCCCCGCATTCGTTCAGGCACCTGTTCGGATGTCGATTACTGGAGCGAGGGGCTTCCATCGACACAGTGGCGACATTGCTTGACCATCAATCGAGCAGTGTGACGTACCAATATTATGCGAAACAGACTCAGCAGAAAGTGGACGAAGCGGTTGCGGCTGCATCTTTCAGTTCCGATGATTTTGGAGTCGGATAAAACGAAAGCCCGTCTAAAACAAAACCCGTCCAAACTTTTGGGGTCACTTCAAAATGGACGGGCTTTTTCATCTAATTTGAAAGGGATATTCAGAGCGGGCGTTTGTGAGTTCTGTAGAGGCTAAATGGAGTTTGGAGATATGCCGTATGAAATAACGCAGCAAGTCTCCAAACTGTAACGCGCAAATGCATCATTTTCGACACTGCTGTGACATGCGTTCTGCAATAAGATTTCGTGCCTCGTTTTCATCGTATCCAAACTGGACAAGGAGATTAGTCATCAATGGTATGAATGTTTCCTTGTCTATTTCACCATTTTCGAGATACGATGGGATTATAGGTAACATGGCGTGCGGTCCGTTCTTGGCGCAGTAAATAAGAAACCTGGCATTGATATCCGCCCATTGAATGATTTCGTCTGCATCCAGTGTTCCATGATGCAATCTGACTTCCAAAGTGCCGTGAATGCCTCGTGAAGTCAATGCGAGGTACTTGTTCTTTTCGTACATACCGTCAATGTACCGCCCGCAAAACGGATTCCACCCACGGTCTTTCTTAACAAGGTTGTTGAACAGGAACGGTTGGAGTTTGGAATACAACCACACGACAGAGTCCATGAACGACGATACCGTGTTACCATTACGGAGAGGATCTTTATGTGTAAGACCGCCGAGATTACCAATATGAACATGCGTACCACACGTCACATCCACGTGACCGTCAAGAATATTCTGTATTCCTGATAAGATGATTTTAATTTGGTTGAAATCATTTGTTCGTAACACAGGGCTGACCATCTCATACCCAAACAGTCCGTTATCTGAGAGCTTGCCTGTTTTCTCCCCACCCACAGAACTGTCAGCTCCGAGCGTCCAGGAATCTGACTGATTGTCACCGTATTTCCCGGTGAATACGTATGGAAGACAGTGACGTTTCATGTATTCCTGAAATCGTTTACGTGCAGATAATCGGGACGTGCCAATGAACTCGAATTCGAATCCATAGGTGAGACTTTCAGGTTTCAGGTCTAAAGATTTAGCGAACATTTTACTCAAATTCCTTGTCAACTTTAGGTATGTGTTTACAGACATACGTAGAGAATTTGTAGCACACAAATGACGAAGCACATCGTACAGCACCACAGTCATACCGACTGAATATCAATACCAAAAAGACGTGCATTCATTCGCAATTATCTACCAATAATGAATACAGACTGGTTGAAATGGCAACATAACGTTCACCAGCGGAGGTGCTTCTAACTTCCAATAAAAACTACATCGATTGTGTGAAAACCGCTTGCTGATCATGCTCCAACAGGCAGATACAGAGGCGGCTTTTGGGGACGAAACAGCCTGAATCAACGGATACGTGAAAAGAAGCGAACGCCGATAGGTTTGTTATTATCCGGTGACATACGTCGAAAACCGTCACTTAAATCCTGTGTATTGACAGCATCAAGACTGACACACATAAACTTCGCATCAGAAGCATCACGATACAGTGATATCATCCCTTCAAACCCATTCCTGAAATATCCGATAACAGAACTCCGGTACAAACCAAATGGCACTATGTCAAACGAAAGACTGTCTGCACACGGTGCATTACACAAGACAGACTGAATGTCATTACCACTTTCATCTTGGTAACATAGGCGCAAACAGTCACCAATCAATTTGTGTTTCAATTTCATGGTTTTCGGAAATGGAATCAACGTACCGTCTGAAAATATATCCTCAGCTCTTGGCACATGAATGGTAAATTCGCAAATTAACGACAAATCCTTTCCGAAGAAATCATACCGTGGTTCTCCGCAACGTAATACGGTACGATCTGTATAAACACACAGAGGTGTTTGACTCTTATCGCATGAAACAAGCCAATCATCATTCGTATAAACATAAAGACCATGCTCACGACAAGTCGGTGATACCGATACCACAGGATACGGAATATATCGCTCAGTGCTTTCAGTAGAATAAGAGACTTCCAAACCATACGACCTATAATAATAACGAACACCGTGTTCCGACAACCACACGATACCTTGGTCGGCGGATTTTGGGATGGAAGACAGAATACTGTGCATGTAGCCGACAAGCGGGATGTTATGAAACACAGGATAAACACCCTGAATCTTGTCGTAAACAGAAACCGGTTGGTCTGATGCGTGCTTTTTAAGTTCGTCCAAACTCAAACCAAACCGATTCGTATCGTGGCAGAAAGCGGCATGATCACATACAACACGAAATCTATCGGTTTCAGGAAAGTTCTCCTTGCCATCCATCACGTCCAAGTACGGAACGATACCGCCGAACAACAAGTACATACCTGGAATCCGTAAAGTCATCAAAACAGAACCGATACCATGCTTCTCGAAAGTGAATAAATACTGTGCATTTAAGACGTTTCCTGATGTTCGGTAAAACTCTGTTGGTGCTCTTGAGAGGGACACGTCGAGATCACGAGCATGTTCAACAAGTGAACGTGAGATGTAGGTGGTCATATTATAGCAGTCTCCGGTTTCTGCCTTGGATTAGAAAAACGAACTGTCCTTTGATGCGAGATGGGATCGGAAAAAAGGAATCCATGCATTTCCTATTACCAGTCTTTCCATATACCTCTAAAAACTAGCCCATCCCGTCGTCAGCACCACGCTAAAAGAAAAGGCGCATGAGCATGATGACGCTAAAGCTAAATAAGATACTTGTGTCCATATATATTATGAACGCATAGCAAATCATGGTCGAGTCTTGTGCGTGAGCATCGCATCCTGTTGTATCGAAGCGACACTAATAAAACTTCATTTACCATTTACCTCAAAAAATTTCTTGACTCGGATAATCAGCGTGTCTATGCTATTGCTTGCCTGGGGCGTCGTATACAGAGCCCAGCGATCTTGGAAACGAGATCAAGGATTTGCGCCCTCCTGACATGAGAGTGTCGGGGTGCGGGGACAATGATCCGATTTAGCGAGATGGTGGGGCGACCTACCTACGGAATAAGGTGCTAAAACTCAGATTTTACTGTCTGAGTCATTGCCGCGAGCCATATACAGACCCGTCCAGTATACTGAGGGCCACGCACACAGCCATTTTTTGTTTTGTTTTATTATGGCGCGTGTGGTGAGGTCTGGTGGATTGTTACGGAACATCACACGTTTTTCCGATGGAGTAGTGTGTTATGTTTCCGGAATCCAGAACAACTGATTCTTGTCGTCCTCAGAAACGTCCTCTTGGAAGACCCCGAAGGTCTTTAAGAAATCGCCTGACCTGTTATGTTCCTGAACAAGTTGAACAAGTACTCAGGGATTACAGTGCGTACATTGGAATTCCTCTGACTGATGCAGTCGAGTCTGCTGTTACAGCGTATGTTCCTTATATGAAGAGTACGATGTCTCGCTCAGAATAAATCGTTAATCGAAAAAGGGCAGGTACACCGCTATGTACCTGCCCACATCATATTTCACGCTCAACAGGAACACGGAACGGTGTTCCTCACAAACAGTGAGGTTATTATGCCTGAAACTAGAGAAAAAACAAGTGTAATCGCTATTCTCAACGAACTTTCTTACAACAGATTCACGCCTTTGTTCGACAAGGAAAAAGTACCCGGAGGTGTTACTTGGAAGCCCCTAAGTGAGAAGCAAATAATGCTCGCACGTCATCTCATGCCTCTCTCTTATGATAAAGAACAATATCATTGGGATAAGCAGCCATCGAAAGCTGCGGACATAAAAGATGGCAATGTAGTGAGCATAAACTCGCGGAAGTGTTTGCATCCTGCAAGGGAATGGCAAAAACAGCTGGAACGTTTTTCAGCAGAAAATATCGCTAAGGATAATACTCTTTTCAAGGCTCACCTGGATTCATTATTCAAACACATGGTCTGCACGGAAGGCTCAGAATGCTCTCATTATGAGACGTGGAGCTATGGATTCTTACTCGGTGAGCATTTCATCGCTATTGATTGCGATCTTGATGATGACGCTATGAGCGTAAAGATGCTTCAGCTGTTTCGTGAAAAGTTTCCTCAGTCACCCATTAGATCACGCGGAGGATCGCGCTGGGCAACGATCCTATACTTAACCGATGACGAAAAATGTGATATGCGAGGGATGACTCTCACCATCATTGATAACAAACCCAGTGAACACGCCAATAAACCTAGTGAATCCGCCAATAAACCTGCTGAATCAGCCAACACCCCCGCTGAATCCACTGAGAACAAAAAAAGTGACAAGCCACAGCAGATAGAAGTGCTAGGTCGCGGAAAACAATTGGTTGTGCATGGATGGCATCCTTCTGGTGCACAGTATATCTGGTATGGAGGTAATCTTCTCAATATTCAGGCCATCAAAAAAGATGAATTAACATCGTTTTTGGAATTGGCATCCGATATATTGTTCACACAATGCGGCGTCATGCTTAAGCGAGAACAATCACCGATGCGTGTAGCGATGGCGTGGAAGGGAAAGAACTACGGTCATGGGAAAGACGGACTGTGCAATGATAACATTGACTTCCAAGCCGTTCTCCGACAATGTGAAAAAAACGCTATCGAGGAACATTTGAGAACGTCAGAGCACTATCTTGATGAGGATGACCGTTGCATCTATCTGATTTGTCCGAACCATATCAATCATTCAGGGTGGGACGGGGATGAAGAAAAACCATATGTAAAACTTAAAGACACAGCATATCTTAAGGATAGCGGCGGATTCAAATGCTTTCATGCAGGATGTGTAGATACCGACCTACGGGTGTACTACCTTAATGGCTATGTACCACCCTTGGTGTGCCGTCTTGCAGAACTTGACATGGCGGAGACCAAAGCCATCTACGTCAAAAGCGAAGATGGGGCTCAAGAGTTCTCACATTATGCCCTTAAAGGTTGGAAAGCCACTGATGCTACCATCAGCATGATGCTTGACGATATAGTCTGCTCTGGAGTTGAGTTACGCTTCGACAACTTCACCCAAAATGTCTACGTGAAACTGCACGATATAGATGCACCTGAATTCGCCGCAATTAGAGACGACTGTCAAGATGATAACTTCATTCCAATCCCCAAGTCTCTCATCATGTGCCTGTCATGTAGACTGATAAGACAGGGAGTCCTCAAAAGCTCTTTGTGTAAACAGATGGAGCAAGCAATAAGTTGTGTCGCTGATAAGCATCGATTTGACCAAGTGGTTGATCATTTCAAATCCATTACGCCTGAACATGATGGAATAACACGAATTGATGAATCATTCTGGGAACGATACTTCAACATACGAATAGATGATGAACAGGAGGATGTCCAGTTTGCCGAGGGTAGCGTAGGTCACTCACGACAATGGTTACGTGCTGTTGCTCAGTATATGTGGACGGCATTTTACGCTCGTGCAACGTGCACGAATCCTGATGGAGTGAAAACTGACGTTGCTGTTGTGCTCACAGGAAAAACAGGCATCGCCAAATCAACTTTCTGCGAATGCCTTGCTGGAAGACCACAATGGAAAAACACCTATGATTTCGGTGCAGATGCAACCGATAGACAAACGAGCTTGAAAGGACATATTGTGATGGAGATTGAGGAACTCGGAAACATGGGCAAGAAAAGCGTCAACGAGATCAAGGCTGTGCTGTCAGGACAAGTGGATCAATACCGAATCTTCCATACCCAAATCCTCACGACCTTTGTTAGACGATGCATTTTTATTATCACGACAAACGATTCAGACTTTTTGCGTGATGTTACGGGAAATAGAAGATTCGCTGTAATTGATCTTGAGGACGGCGATTTCAGACCAAACAGGGATGAGTTCATACACGACTATCCCCAGCTTCTTGCTGAGGCAAAGGCATTATATGAAGCCAATGGCATCATGTATCAGGGGCTTTCAGTGCATCAGGAACAAGTCAATGCCGAATATATGGCAGTTGATCCGTGGATGGTGTCAGTTAGCAGATATTTGGAAGATAAGCAAAGACTGGACGGTACAAGTGACCTGGTTGAAATCCTTTACGCCGCTCTCGGAATGGAACACTCCAAGCAGGGCGGGCGTGAGATGTCACGCCTCAAAGGGGTGTTGATGAAGCTGGGGTGGAAGAACAAACAACATAAAGAGGATGGAAAAGTTGTCAGGTACTGGTCGCGAAATGGCGAGAAAGCCGCTAAACCTAAAGTCGTCGCCCCAAATCCTCATACCTTTTTCCAAATGAACGGTAAAACCGATTTGAACATGCTCGACTTTGTCTCCAATATCACCAGTGTGAGTGGTGCATAGGGTAACATGCTACGGTAGCAGAGTGGTAACAGGGCAAACACCATGCCCTGTAAAGGGTAACATGGGTAACGCTGTTTTTTTATACTTTTATAAGAGTGTAAAAGTAAGAATGTGAGATTGAAGGCGTGTGGAGGATTATAAAAAAGAGAGCATGTTTCTTGTTACCCCCAAAACATCCCCAAAGTCGTTATGCATACTGCGGTTTCAAGCAAAACACTCCATGCTACCCACCACATGCTACCTTCATGTTACCCTCAAATGGACAACATCATGTGAGACGCCCCCCCGATGAACAGGGAAACAGGTAGAACAATGCCAAGACAAAACGTCTGTTTCCACTGTCACATAAGCAAAAAGCAAAAAGCAAACAGTCAAGCCGATTGACGCTTAATCATCGTCTTCCTGCGTGTTCCGCACCATTAAAGCTGTTTTGAAAACAACGCCATAAATGCGTCCAGATTGCTCTCAGTTGCATCGCAACATCAATGCGGTAGTTTATAGGCAGACACCCAATAAAAGCGATTAGAGTGCATTCTGATGCCATTATGAGGGTGTTTGAGCCACAAGCTCGCAAAAACTGTCATCATTGGTCAACCAGGCGAACTGACATGAGTCTCGCTCTAATCAGTATGAATCTCACATGTGAAACAGACGGGTTCCTGTAGCATAACCACGCAAGCACTTCCCGATTTCACGAATCCTGTTGCATATAAGCTGCCACATAAAAGAGTTCGTCCCGCCGCCGCCAAGGGTGTCGGCTTTTCCGACACCTCTTTAATCGACATAAGCGGATTAAAATCAATCTATCTGTCCCAATTTCAAGCACATCTGTTACTGGGGCTACAAGCTCGTAAGAATCCAGCGATGAGGGATGCGCCGTCTATGTCCTTCTCGTCTGAGAAAGATGGACTCCGGGTTCTGAATGCTTCCAAGAGAATGATGCCGTGTGTTATAGTCCAAATGGTTTGGGTTACCTCGACTGCCATTCCGAGAGGGAATACCTGGGGAGGTCGATGTCGGGGCGTTGCGGGGTGTCCCCGCATTGGGGGTAGGCGCGTATTTGCGTCAGCAAATAGCGGCGTAGGGGGCTTGCCCCCTCACAAACATGATAATCCAGGGAGAGCTTGCGATGGAAATCTTCAACAACA
>JAEEGL013404874.1_pt1 | contig 21361 bp, 29 predicted proteins | sample 9134231 | NCBI WGS metagenome assembly JAEEGL01 (sample SAMN16246548, study PRJNA631951) | gut metagenome | biome: gut microbiome; feature: rumen; material: fiber-attached | host: Bos | place: Iran: Karaj | collected 2018-10
ATCATTCATGAAAGAACTTGGTAATTCATTTAGTTTTATTGGCAGTGAATATAAAATAAAAATAGGAGATAGAAATCACTACGTAGATTTGTTATTATTTAATATAAAATATAATTGTTATGTAGTAGTCGAATTAAAAGTAACAGAGTTTAAAGTAGAATATACTGCACAAGTTCAAAAGTATATGAATTATATAGATAGAAATGTTAAAGAAATTAATCATAATAATACAATAGGAATACTTATTTGTAAGAAAGAAAATAAATTCGTAATTAAATATTGCTCAGATGAAAGAATTGCAGTTAGAGAATATGAATTAGTGTGATATAATGTACATATGAGGTGTTGTTATGAACATAGGAATAGATTTAGATGATACAATAATAAACTCATTTGAAGATTTAATGCCCTATTTTGCACAATATTTTAATCTAGATATAAATTATTGTAAGCAAAACAAATACTCATATAATAATTATCCTGACAATTTAAAAGATAAAAAAAGAGAGTTTATCGAGTTTTTAAGAAGTCATAAGCTTCTAAATAGTATTTCAATAAAAGAAGGAGCCAGAGAAGTAATTAAATATTTACATGACAACAATTTCAAAATAATTATTATTACCGCAAGAAACAATGAGGTATTATCTAATGCTTTTTCTGAGACTAAAAGATATTTAGATGAAAATGATATTATATATGACAAATTATTTTGTGAACATGATAAACACAAAATTTTAATTTCTGAAAAAATTGATTTTTTTATAGACGATTCTATAAAAGGTTTAGAATATAATGTTGATGCTTGTAAATACCCAGTATTATTTAATAGCAAAATAAATGCTGAAGAAAGCACAAGATTTACTCGAGTTAATTCGTGGGGTGAAATTAAAGATTTGTTGCTAGAGTTAAATGAGGCAAAAGATGAAAATTAGTAATATTGAAAAAATAGATAAAAATATAATAGAAAAAGTATTATTTGATCTTCCTAAAACTAAATATGATGAGGCAGATTATATGATAATATTCGGTTGTCATTTGAAAGAATTAACATTTGAAAGACTTAATAAAGCACTTGAGGTATTAAGTAGCAAAAAAGTTCATAAAATTATAGTTACTGGTGGGGTGGGGAAAAATGGTGATTATAATGAATCGGAATTTATGTTTAATTATTTAATAAGTCATAATGTAGATGCTGATATGATTATTATTGAGGATAAGTCAACTACAACTGAAGAAAATATTATAAATACTTTTAACTTGTTAAAAGATAAAATTGATAATAAAAAAATAATTTTAATTTCTAATGAACCTCATTTGAGAAGAATTAGTATGAAAATAAAAAAGGATTATAATGGATATCATAACAAATTACTTTATGAATATCCTGATAATTCTAAGTTGAGTTATGAAAATGTTATAAATAATGTTGATTTATATGAGCTGGCAGAGAATGAAATTAATAAGATAAAAAGATTTATAAGTGATGGTTTACTAAATGATGAAGAAATATAATAAGTTCTAGAAATAGATCTTTTTTCTTTGTATAAATACATATGCATAAACGAGTATCGCCACATGGCAACTACGACCATATGGGAGAAGCTATTAATTTAGTAAATAATTTTAAAGTAGAGAAGGTAATTTTTAATTGTGGTGGATTTAATAATCTAGAACAGCAATTGATGAAGCTATTAGATAAAAAGAAGATACCTTATTATTCATGTATTAATGAATTAGATATAGATAATAATAAATTATATTTTTTACAGACAAGAGATTTTGATAATGAAAATGATAATAGCAATGTTATATACACAGAGATAAATGGTTATAAATTTATGTTTATGGGAGATGCATCTATTGCAACGGAAAATGAAATATTAAAAAAATATAAATTATCTAAAATTGATGTTTTAAAAGTAGGCCATCATGGATCTAGGACAAGTAGTGGTGAATACTTTATTAATAAAATTAATCCACAGTATTCTATTATAAGCGTTGGAAAGAAAAATAAATATGGTCATCCAAATAAAGAAGCATTGAATAATTTAAATAATTCAAAAATATACAGAACAGATCAAGATGGTAGCATTATGTTTAAGATTAAGAATGGTAAGTTAAGAATTTAGACTTGTAGTCCATAATCATTTGTTAATATGATATAATGGTTATAGGATGTGATAACAATGAGTTATAAAGAATTATTAGTTTTAATTGCTGATAGAGTAGAGAAAAAAATTGAACCATTATTAACCGAAGAAGAAGCAGAAGAATATCTTGGTGAATCTGTGGTAGAACAACTATATAAGATAATGGACTATACAACTAATAGTAGATATAAACTATATACTCATGGATTTACACACGATGATGGCAAAAATATATTACTAAATGGATTTCATTGGTCTTCAGAGAGAATATCTAAAGATGTTTTTATAAAAGAAACAGGTATAGAATATCCTGAAAGTTTATTAACTGGTATTGGCGAAAATGATGATGGATTTATTGAAAACTCTATTGTGAAACCACAAGAATATCATGGAATTTCTTGGGATCAAGACTTATCTAATAGATTTTTAAAAGGAAATATTTCAATAGCGGATTTTTTATTAAGATTTGTGGCACATTATGGAGATAAACCATGTGCTAATATCCTAATGGCAATTATACCAGATGGAGATAAATCGTTTTTTAGCAATAGATATTCTGTGAGTTTTGATCCCGATGATGAATCATTGGAATTTTGGAAATATGAAATAAATGAATCCGAATTATTTATTGGGTATTTAGATATTGAAAATAAGAAAATAGTTTATAATCCTAAATTTGACTCAAAGAAATTAATAGATAAAGATGATAGAACAATGGCATATGACGACACATATGATTTACCAACGGAATTATATGAAGCAAGAAAGAGATAGTGAATATTATTGGAATTATCATAATTGATAATTCTTTTTTATAAATAGGAATTTATTTATATGTATTAACTGCTTAGTACCAGTTGGAAAGAAAGATAAATATGGTCATCCAAATAAAGAAGTTTTAGATAATTTGAGAGATTCAAAAATATATAGAACAGATCAAGATGGAAGTATTATGTTTAAAATTGAAAATAATAAACTAGAAATTGAGACTTGTAGTCCATAGAAAGAAGAATTAAAATGAATGAAATAAAAGAGTATACTGAAAAAGTATTTGAAGATATAAAACACATAAATAAAGAAGGCAATGAATATTGGCTAGCAAGAGAATTAGGAAAAGATAATAAGAAATTAAAAGAATAGAAAAATGTGATATAATAACTGTGAGGGGTGTATATTTATGAAAATTAAACTAGATGGCATTATAAATCCCGAAATAAAAGATTTCTTATTAAGCCAAGAAGGAATAACTAATGTAGAAATAGATTATAACGATTATTTTATTAAATTGGATATCAAATTTAATGAAAAAACAAATCCTCATATTGTTATGAAATATATTGAATTGTTTGAAGAATATAAATATTCTAATTTGGTAGAGTTTAATAAAGAGTATCAAGGAAAAACAAAAATATTAAAATATATAGTTGATGATATGTGTTGTGAATATTGCTATATGGGTTTAGTTATGGATTTGTTTGAAAATGATAAAATAAAATCTGTTAAATCAAATTTTGACTTTGATAAGCCTGCTTTTAATGTAGAATTTACAATTGAATATGATGAAGGTTATAAAAAGGAAGAGTTAATTAAATACATAAAAGAAAAATATAATTAATTGATTGCGAATTGCAATCTTTTTTCTTTGAAAAAACCGTATGCATAAACGTATGTCACTACATGGAGACTATGATCATATGAGAGAAGCTATCAATTTAGTAAATAATTTTAAAGTAGAAAAAGTAATCTTTAATTGTGGTGAATTTAATAATCTAGAACAGCAATTGATGAAAGTTCCACAGTTGGAATAGTTATATCCAAACAAGATAATGAGTATGTGATTAAATATTGTTCAGATGATAGGATTATTGCAAGAGAATATGAACTAGTATGATATAATGTACATATGAGGTGATTTTATGAATTATGACGATGCTAGAAAATATTTTGATAAATTTCTAAATCAAAACTTTGATATTAATAATGAGAAAATAAGTCACAAAATAAACCATACATATAATGTTGTCGAAAATGCAAAGTATTTATGTAAATGTTTAAATTTGGATGAAACAAATACGCAATTAGCATTAATTATTGCATTACTTCATGATATTGGAAGATTTGATCAAGCAAAAGAAATGCAAACATTTAGAGAAGATATTACAAACTTTGATCACGCAACACTTGGAGTAAAACTTTTATTTGAAAAAGGTGAAATAAAAAACTATGTAAATGATGAACAATTTTATCCAATAATAGAAAAAGCAATAGCTAATCATAGTAAATATATTTTAGATGAAACAGATATGACTGATGCTGAAATACTTCACTGCAAAATAATTAGAGACGCTGACAAGATTGATTCATTTAGAGCTAAGATTACTGATGATATATATACTATGGCTAACATTACTAAAGAGGATATTGAGAATTCTAAAGTAACTGAAAAAGTTTATAATGCATTTAAAGAACATAAAACAATTTTAAGTAAAGATAGACAAACCGGATTGGATATCTGGGTTTCATATATAGCGTTTATATATGGTCTAGAATTTAAAGACAGTTATAAACTAATAAATAAAAATAATTACTTAAATAAATTGTTCAATAGATTTGAGTATAAAGTTGATAATTCAACAATGGAAGAATTAAAGAAATGCGCTTTCGAATATTTAGATAACAAATTGAACCAATAGGTTCTTTTTCTTTGTATTAAAAGAAATTAATTCGACTTACAGAATATGAATTAGTATGATATAATATTTACAGGGAGTGATTATATGATTTATAACATTGGTATGTTATGCAAACATTTTAAAGGAAATGATTTGCTTGAAAAGAATATATATAGAATTGAAAATTTAGGAGTTAATGGTTCTAATATAGATGAATCATTAATTACATATACTGGTGATGGTATATTAGCAACAGCAACTAACTTAGTTGTATATAGTAATATCTTTCAAGATAATAAATTATTTTGCCGTGAATATGAGGATATTTCTGGAGAATTATCTGATGAAAAGAAAGAGATGTTTAATCAAACTATAAAAGTTCAACCACTTACAGATGAAGAAATATCTATAGTTAATAGTGAAGAATTTATTGAAAAGAAAAAAGAATTGGTTGCAAAAAAGTTTTCTAAAAAAATGTAATAAGAATTATCAATATGATAGTTCTTTTTCTTTGTATAAATCTGTATGCACAAACGCGTATTACCACATATGACCATATAAAGTTTTAGATAATTCAAAATATATAAAGTATATGCGAGAGGTAGTATTATGTTTAAGCTGAAGAATAAATTAAAAATAAGAACATACATATCATAATTGTGATATAATGCATTTAGGAAGTGTTTATTATAATAAATGATTAGATAATAGTTATTATATAAATTATGTATATTAAAAAATTAACGAGTAAATAAAGTGAGGTGCAATATGAATAGAATATTGGAAGGTATTGATTTTGATACATATTTATCAAAACATTCCCCTGGATATGTTATTGAAGTGTTTCATAACGATGTTACTGAGGAATTCATTATAGGTAATAGGATGACTAACCCTTTAGTCAAAGCGGTAACACATGATACGTTATATGATATTGCCTCATTAACTAAGACATTTACTAGTGTTTTGGTATATAAGGCATATGAGGAAAACAAAATTGATTTAAATGCTACTGTATATAGTATCGATGATCATTTCGCAAGTTTAAAGGATGTTAAAATCATAGATTTGTTATCTCATAATCAAAATATATGGACGAATGGCTATTTAGGTGGTATAAATAGTATCGATGAATTTTATAATATTTTATATACGGCCTATGTCAAAGATAAAATCCCAACATATGTTGATACGCATTATATAATTTTAGGTGTTTTATTAGAAAAAATATATCAAAAAACTTTTGAACAATTATGTTTAGAAAAGATATTTAATGTTTTGAATATGCAACATACAACTTTTAATCCAGATGGCGAGATATGTGCTTCAAGTAATTATGAACATACAAGTGATAAAATTGTTGAAGATATTTATCCTGGATTAATTCATGATACTAAAGGTAGAATGGCTAAGAAATTTAAAATGAATTTAGGTCATGCTTCTATCTTTACTACAGGTGGTGATTTGCTTACTTTTTTAAAATCATTTTTGGATTATAAGATACTGAAAAAAGAAACAATTGATTTGATGTTACAACATAAAAATACTAATTATGAAAACTATATTAAATTAAAAGAAATGACTAAAGAAGATGATATCAATAAAGCATATGATATGGTAAAAGATAGTTATATGCCTCCTAAAACATATAACAATATGGGTACAAGATATCGTAATGACATATTGGAAATGAATGATATTCCTACTAAAGCTAGCGATAATTCTATAACATTTAGTGGTTATACAGGCCCAATGTTTACGATTGATTTTGATAATAAGATTATTGTTATTGTTATGTGTAATGTTATGCATAATACGTGTTTACCTAGAGAAGAACGAAAATTATTAACATATAAAATAATTGATAAAATATTTGATAATTTGTTTGAGGTTTAATTATGAAAAAAATATGGATAGTTTTATTGGTAATGGGGTCACTAACTTTTGTTATACCTCTTGGTATGGGAATATATTATGCTATAGTAGGATTTAGTGGCTTGTGTTTCTGCGGCATGCGATATGGTTTCAGTGCTTTCTTTGATAGTATACTTTTATATTCATATTTGTGCTGGCCATCATATATAGTAGGTATAATTTTGATTATATTATCAATTTTAAAAATAAAAAGGAAATAATTTATATAGTGCACCCCATTTGGTAGACACTAAATAATTTATTTCCTTTTTATTAAACACAATTGCATGCATGAAACTGTATCAGTTTTAATTTCAAATTTGCTATGACTGAAATAGTTTAATGTAAATAATATTTTTTTATAATTTGTTAAAGTAGCAGATGTTACTTGTTCTTTATTAGCGCAGAACCCTAAAAATAAATCTTGATTCAAATTTGGATTGACTGTGAAATCTCCATTATTTTGTAATAGATAGTTAGCTATAATTGTATCAAATTCACTAAGAGATGGTGTTGGATACGCATGATTCATAAATGTCTTTTTGCTTGCTTGCAAGAATCTTTTGTCATTAATTATTGATTTTGGAATAACAACCATACCATTTTCTATATGTCCTCTAGCGCCGTTTAAACCCATAGCATCTAATTCATCATAGTTAACGCTGTCTGATAAGAGGTATGTATCACTATCTTTTAAGTAACGTGATATAGAATCAGGAGCTGATTGATATAATTCAATTATTTTTTTATTTTCGGGTTTAAATCCATTCTCTTTAATATAGTCTAAAAAAACATCAGAAAAAACTTTTATTTTTTCCATATAAAACACCTCTTTTTAAAGCCAGATTATTATATGATATTACTATGCAAAAGTCAAGAATAATGTGTTATAATGGTGTGGGTGATTAAATATGGCATCTTCTATGATACATATGGCAGTAGGAAATGAAGTAAATAAAGTATTAAAAAGAAATAATGATAAGTTGTTAATAGGATCTATTGCTCCTGATATTTCTAAGCATGTAGGGCAAACTAAAAAAGAAAGTCATTTTTTAGATGATGTTACAACAGGTATTCCTAATATGGAAAGATTTTTAGAAAAATATGGGAAGTATTTATCTGATGATTTTGTTATGGGGTATTTCATTCATTTATATACTGATTATTTATGGTACAAGTATTTTATGACAGAGATAACTAATAAAAGTGTTATAACAAAATTGGATGGTACAAAGGTAAAATGTAATGGTCGTATGATGAGTTTGTATATTTATAGTGATTATACTAATTTGAACACACGATTGTTGGAAGAATACGATATGGATTTGCGCATATTTTATAATGAATTACCTGCATTAGATAATATTATTGAAGAAATACCAATGGATAAATTACAAATAATTATGGATCAAGCTTCTATTATTATTGAAAATTCAAAAGAACGAAAAGAGTTTACTTTTGATATTGATAGTGTTAAAAAATTTATTGATTTATGTGTTAAATTGATTTTATCTAAATTAGATGAAATAGGTGATACATATGAGAGTTAATTATTTAGGTATTGAGACGTATGAAGAATATCCACAGTATTATTTTATGGATGGCTTAGCTTACAATAAAGCAGATGTTACAGAATTAATTACATTATTGAAAAAAACAATTGATGCTAGTGATCATTTTGTTTGCGTTGTTAGTAAAAAATGTAATGCGGCTAGAACATTGATATGGAAGTATATGGCTGAAAAAAATAAAGGTAATACTTTATGCCTAGACATTTATCAATTAAAAAATATGAAAGCTCAAAATAAAGTTACAAAGGTTTTTATAATTGATGATGTAGATTATGAGCATTTAAATCTTGATCCTTCTAAGTTTCTAATTCGTCGTGTTAAAAATTTTGAACCACAACCAGTAGAAATGGTTAGAAAAATACACAAATGATGTATACAATTTATGGTATACTCATATAATATAACTGAAGAATATATTAATATTCTCATCTTGGCACGCTAATGCTTTTAGCGTTTAATATAGATGAAGATCTTCAAAGTAAAAGGCCATTATGGTCTTTTATTTTTATAAATACATTAGTTAAAATATGTTAGAATATAATTTAAATTTTTAGTTTACATTTTATAAACATCATTTCTTGACATATGATTATCTATAATATATACTGAAAATATGGAGGAATGTATATGGAAGACTTTGAAAGAAAAAATGAAATTGATGAAAGCAGAATAATAGATACTCTTACAGCTTCCGAAACGCAGAAAAATCAAAAGAGAATGCTAAGAAACAAAATAGCAACATATTTAGCTATAGCTGGAATTAGCGCTGGAAGCGTTATTGCAGGTGCTCATGCTAAGATTAATCAAGTTAAGGAAGATGCTAGAATTGAACTAGAAGCGACAGAAGAAATATTGTTTGGAGCTCTAAAAAAGAACGCGGCAAGAATTAAAAATCTTGAAAATCAAATTGAAGCTGAGAAGAACGCTTCAGAGACAAAAACAGTTTACAGATATAAAAGATATATAAAAGAAAGAAACAATAAACGAGTTTATGCCGGAATAATAACTTCTGATCATTTCCTTAATGACACAGAATATGAACAATATATTTATGATGGCGTAGAAGTAGTTAAAACTAGTGAGAAAGATAAAACTAATAATGAAGAAACAATTAATGAGAATACTTCTGAGACAAATGATAATGATATAGTTACATTGTGTAAATATCAAACATATGTAAAAGAAGGAACAGATTCTGAATGGACTTTCTCTGGGGTAAGATATTCTACGATGCCACTTAAAAGTACGGAAAATGTTCGTTATCTTTATGAGGGCGCAGAATTTGTTAATAAAAATGATTTAAAGACGCTTAAAAATTATGAGGAAGCAATTAAAACTGCTGGTGAAAAAAATAGTGATGATATATACACAATATATGTATATCAAACATATATAAAAGAAGGACCAGATTCTGAATGGGTTTTACAAGATGGGTTAGAATATTCCACTTTTCCACTTAGAAATACTGAAAATAAGAAACATGTTTATATAGGCTCAGCATATGATTATAAACAACCACAGGTTTTTAAAAGATTAACTACAGTAACACAATATGTCAAAGAGGATTCCACTGGTGAGTATGTTGTAACTGGTTATATGACGCCTTATGGTGCAAGTTTAGTAAAAGATGGTGAAACATATTATGCTGCGATGGATTATTCCGCTACTGGTTTTGGAATTATGGTATATCAAAAGGAAATAAGGAAAAATGAAAACAGCCCATGGGTTGCAACTGGAGAATTTGCTGTTGCCGACATACCAGTTGGTGATCCTAATAAAATGCTTGTGAATAGTGGTTTTATGCTAGGCAACACCACTGCTCGTTATCAACTTTTAACGAAAAAAGATGGTGAGTGGTATGAATCAGGATTCTATGAAATTGGATATGATGGTAATAGTCGTGATAAATCTAATGTAAGATATGTTACATATGATTGTTGCGGTTATGGTTATAGTCATGACACATTAGAAACTTATCAAAAATCAAGTGTTGTTCATAATGAAACCGAAGAAGAATATTTGAATAGCATTGAACATGAAAGGATAAAATAGTATGGATAATAGAATTGATAAAATTATAACTCTTTCAAACAATGAAAAATATATGGTTTTAGATCAAGCTAATTATAATGGTAAAAGTTATTATCTTGTAAGCAAATTAGATGGTGAAGATAATTTAAGCGAAGAGTTTGAAATATTTGAAAACGATAATGAAGTATTAAAAAGTGTTAATGATGAAAAACTATTTAATTCCTTGATTGAATACTTTAAAAAAAGGGTAGATACTGTATAGTATCTACTTTTATTTTGCGTATATGTTAATACCGTATTTACTTTCTTTGGTATCAAAGAAAATATAATTTTTAATTGGGTGATATGTTAAATAACCAAATACAGTATATATAATAATGATGGTTATTAAGCTAATTATGTTGCCACATCTTATATTTTTATATATTAATAAGTGATAATTTATAAATTGTTCTAAAGCTATAATAACGAAAAGTAATCCAATGCTAAAAATTATGTTCTCGCCAATTATATTATAAATTGGTATATATATCATTAGATAAACAATAATACCTATCAAAGGTACTAATGATAATTGTAAGCTGAAATTATTGATATTGTATTTTTTTAGCAACAAATAATCAATAATGCTGTATAATATGTACGATGTATATATTATTTTCATGTGCTCCCATATACTTTCATTTACAGGAGCAAGAATACTTATGATGGTTATAGGTATTAATTTATATAAAAAATGCACAATAAAAGACATGATAAAAATACCAAAAACACCAATAATTTTTATTTTTTTAATATTCATATATGTACTCCTTTATCAATAATATGTAAAAAAATTAAAAAAATATGTAAATAAAAAAGGAAATTGATGTTTTTTGTCGTATATTAATAATTGGAGAGAGTTTTTATGACAACATTATCAAATGAACAAATTAATGAAATACGTTTAAGTGTTGATATAGTTGATGTCGTATCAAGGTATATCAGTTTAACAAAAAAAGGAAAGAATTATTTCGGTATATGCCCATTCCATGAGGATGGAGATCCATCTTTGTCGGTATCACCGGATAAACAAATCTTTTCTTGTTTTTCGTGTCATACGGCTGGTAATGTTTTCAAATTCTTGATGGAATATGAACATATTAGTTTCATGGAAGCTGTTAAGATGGTCGCTGATATGTCTGGTATTAGTGTTGATATTCAAACAAATACTACTTTCCATAAGCAAAGTAAAATATATGATATTTATGAAATCGGTCAAAAATTTTATGTCAATAACATTAATACACAATATGGTAAAGTAGCTAAAGAATACTTAATTAATCGTGGTATCACTGAAGAAATGATAAAAGAATTTGAAATTGGACTTGCTATCAAAAATACAACTGCTTTATCAAAATTATTGGAACAAAAGAATTTCAATGATAAAGATTTAGATGCTAGTGGCTTAGTGGTTAGAGATGATAGAGGCTTTCATGATTTCTTTTATGACAGAGTTATGTTTCCATTACATGATATGAATGGTAAGGTTATCGGTTATAGTGGAAGAATATATTACAAAGATGATAACGCACCAAAATATATAAATAGTAAGGAACATCCATTATTTAAAAAAGGTGAATTTATATATAATTATAATAAAGCCAAAAATGATTGCAGAGTTAAAAACACAGTTATTATTATGGAAGGCTTCATGGATGTTATAAGGGCTTACAGTGTAGGTGTTAAAAATGTTGTTGCAACATTAGGTACAGCCTTTACAAAGGAACATGCTAATATAATTAAAAAATTAGCTAAAAATGTTATTTTGTGTTTCGATGGTGATAAAGCTGGAGCTAAGGCTACTTATGCTTGTAGTAATATTTTACTATCTATGGGTATAACACCTAAAATAGTAAGACTTGAAGAGGATTTAGATCCAGATGAATATGTTTTAAAATATGGTAAGGATAGATTTATTGATAAAATTAATAATCCTATTAGCGTTATGGATTTTAAGCTAGATTATTTAAAGAAAGATAAGGATCTAACGCAGACAATAGATAAGGCTGATTATGCTAAAAAGATATTAGAAGAGCTAAACGATATAGATGATGATGTTTTAAGAGAAGTTACTCTAAATAAAATAAGTAAGGAAACAGATTTGGATGTAGAATTTTTAAAATCTAAACTAGAACCAAAACAAGTTGTTGAAAATAAACCTAAGGTTGTTTTAAAACCTAATTGTAGTGATATGGCGCAACTTATGCTTTTATACTATATGTTACGATATAAAGAAGTAATTAAAATGGTGGAAAATAAGAATATTTACTTTCCAAATAAAGACTTTAGATTGTTATCTAGAGAAATAATTAGTTTTTATAAATCACATGATTATATCGATGTTGGTGAAATATTATCAGATTTAGATGATGGTATGGCTAAGACAATAGGTATGACTGAAGCATTGGATTTAAAAGAAGAATATACACAGGATCTAATCGATGAGTGTTTAAAAAATATTAATGATTATAATATTGATAACGAGTATGAAAGACTACATAAACAATTAGAACAAGAAACAGATATATTGAAAAAACAAGAAATTGGACAAAAAATAAATGAATTATTGATTAGGAGAGAAGAAGATGTTTAACGAAATTAAGACTTTTGATGAAAGAAAAGAAGAATTAGTAAAATTAGGTAAAAAGCAAGGATTCATTACGTATGAAGATTTAGCTAATGGGTTAAAAGGATTGGACTTAGATGCCGATGCTTTGGATGATTTATACAATGTATTGAGTGAAAATAATATTACTATTGTATCTGATGATGATAATGAAGGAGACGACAAATTATTATTAGATGATAATACTTTAACTAAGGATTTAACTATCAATGATCCTGTTAGAATGTATTTGAAAGAAATAGGACAAATTAAGTTATTAACTATGCAAGAAGAATTAGAATTAGCTGATAGAATTTTAGCTGGTGATGAACAGGCTAAGACAATTTTAGCTGAAGCTAACTTACGTTTGGTTGTAAGTATAGCAAAACGTTATGTAGGACGTGGAATGTTATTTTTGGATTTAATTCAAGAAGGTAATATTGGACTTATGAAAGCTGTTGAAAAGTTCGATGTAACTAAGGGTTATAAGTTTTCAACATATGCAACATGGTGGATTAGACAAGCTATAACAAGAGCTATAGCTGATCAAGCTAGAACAATAAGAGTTCCTGTTCATATGGTTGAAACAATTAATAAATTAGCGCGTGTTCAAAGACAATTAACTCTTGAATTAAATAGAGAACCATCAGAAGACGAATTGGCTAAAAAAATGAATACTTCTGTTGATAAGATTAGAGAAATCTACAAAATTAGTCAAGAACCGGTTAGTTTAGAAACACCAATCGGTGAAGAAGATGACTCACATCTAGGAGATTTCATTAAAGATGAACATAATATGAGTCCAGAAGAGTACACAACTAATGAATTGTTAAAAGATGAAATAGATGATATTTTATTAACATTGACTGAGAGAGAAGAAAAAGTTATAAGATTAAGATTTGGTCTTGAAGATGGTAAAGCTAGAACACTTGAAGAAGTTGGTCAAATGTTTGGTGTAACACGTGAAAGAATTAGACAAATTGAAGCTAAAGCTTTAAGAAAATTAAGACATCCTTCTCGTTCTAGAAAATTGAAAGATTATATGGATAATTAAGCAGAAATTCTGCTTTTTTTGTGATTTGACAAATATTATGTAATATTATATAATAAACCACATCAAAAGGGGGATTTATATGGAAAAATATGTATTAGATACAAATGGTAAAGTTAATAAGGATACAACTATATCTTTACTTAGTGATTTTCACGTTAGGGAAAGCGCTGATGAAAAGAGATATACAAGAACTTTAAAAAAGGTTGAGAATGTAAAACCTGATTATATTTTTATTTTAGGAGATATTGTTGAGGATGTTAATTGCTCATCTAAAACAATTGAAAGCATTAATAAATATCTTACAAGCATTAGTGAGGTAGCGCCTGTTTATTTTGTATATGGTAATCATGATACTAAGACTAAACAAAATGGTAAGTGGGTTGAAATGATTAATGATGAATATTTAGACATGTTAAAAGGTGTTAAAAACTTTTCAATTCTTGATGATGAAAGTATTGTTTTGCCTGAAAATATAGGACTTACTGGTATAAATTTACCATCAACTTTTTACGATGATGATATGGAAAATGAAAAATCTTATTTAAAATGTGTAGATGAAAGTATTAAAAATCATTTGGTAGATGGTTTAACTGCTTCATCATATAATGTTCTTTTACATCATACTCCTAATAATATTATGAAAAGAAGGGTATATCTTGAAGTGTTGAAAAGAATAAGAGAAAGTATTGGACAAGATATTAATTATGATTTAATACTTTCTGGTCATTTGCATAATGGTTTAATTCCTAAATATGCTGATTTTGTTCCTGGAAATTTTGGATTAGTAGGATTAGTAGGATCAAATGTTAACTTTTTTCAAGATGATTGTCGAGGTATAAAAATGGTTGACGATAAAACGGTAGGCATTATTTTACCGGCTATATCTTCTTTACCACAGTTTCCTTTGGTTGATAACCTTTTCCCAGAAAATAGTAAAACTTTAATATTAAGATAAGCAGAAATTTCTGCTTTTTTTCTTGCATTTATTTTTTATTAGTGTATAATTGAATATGAAAATCATTTTCATTTTAGAAAGAAGGGGTATTTTGTCATACAATACAAAGCAAAAAGATTTGATACTAGATGCAGTATTAAATTATGGTAAAGAGTTCACAGTAAATGATATTTATTTAAAACTGAATGCCAAAGTGGGCTTAACTACCATTTATAGATTAATTGATAAAATGGTTGCTGACAACAGATTAAAAAAATATATTGGCAACGATAATATAACTTATTATCAGTATTTATGTACGTGTGAGGAAGAAAATCATTTTTATTTAAAATGTTCTAATTGTGGATGCTTAGAACATATTGATTGTGATTGTATTGAAACATTAGAAAAACATATTTTAAAAGAGCATGGTTTTCAATTAAATAAAAAGGGCATAGTTATTAATGGACTATGTTGCAAATGCAAATAAGAAAAGAGGAAAAATATATGTTAGATTGTATAGTAGATGGATTATTAGACACATTAAAATTACTACCATATTTATTGGTTACATTCTTGGTACTTGAGTTTATAGAAAATAAATTAAGTAAAAAAAATGAGAAAATCTTATCTTCTAATAAGAAGTATGGCCCTATTTTAGGAGGATTATTAGGTGCTTTACCACAATGTGGTTTCAGTTCTATGTCTGCTAGTTTATTCTCAGCTAGAGTAATAAGTATGGGTACTTTAATAGCTGTATTTTTATCGACTAGTGATGAAATGTTACCTATTATGATTAGTGAACAAGTTGACATTTTAACAGTGGTTAAGATAGTTGGCTTTAAAGTTCTTGTTGGTGTAATAATAGGTTTTATTGTTGATATTATATTTAGAAAAGATTTAAAGAATGAGATTCACGATTTATGCGAACATGATCATTGTGACTGTGATGAACATGGTATTTTAATATCAAGTTTATTGCATACATTGAAAATAGGTTTATTTATTTTAATAGCTAATTTAGTTATTAATATAATTATTTATTATGTTGGAGAAGATAATTTATCTAATCTTTTATTAAATAATAACGTTTTAACTTATTTTGTATCTAGTTTGATTGGATTAATTCCTAATTGTGCGGGTAGTGTTATTATAACAGAGTTGTATTTGACTAACTTGATATCAATAGGAACATTATTTGCTGGTTTATTAACTGGTAGTGGGTTAGGTATATTATTGCTATTTAAGACTAATAAAAATTTAAAGGAAAATTTAACTGTTTTATCTATTATTTATTTTGTTGGTGTATTAATTGGTATCCTTGTTGATTTTGTAATTTAAAGGTGTATAGTATGGATGTGTTTAGAAATATTTCGATTATTTTTGTTTCGATATTTTTAGAAAGCTTACCATTTTTATTGTTAGGTAGTTTAATTTCTTCTATTATTGAAAATTATGTATCTAATGATACTATAGCTAAGTTAATTCCTAAGAATAAGATATTGGGGACCATAGCTGGTATTTTTTGCGGATTCTTTTTACCAGCTTGTGATTGTGCGGTTATCCCTATTTCTAAAAGATTGTTTCAAAAGGGTGTGCCTATTAATGTAGTTATTTCATTTATGTTGGCATCACCAATTATTAACCCAGTAGTTTTATTGGCGACTTATAATGCCTTTTATAAGACTAATCCTCATATGTTTTGGTATCGTTTAATATATGGTATTATTATAGCTTTTATTATCGGTTATATTATGGGACTAATATTTGATAAAAAAGATGTTGTTAAGCCATCTTTGGAATGTGAATGCCACCATCATCATAAAGGTATTATATCTGTTTTAGAACATACAGGTATTGATTTATATGAGGTTTTAAAATATTTGATAGTAGGCGCTTTAATAGCTAGTTTGATTCAGGCTTTATTACCACAAAATGTTCTTGCTATTTTCCATAATAATAATATATTATCAGTTTTGATTTTGATGGTATTTGCTTATCTAATATCATTATGTTCAACATCTGATGCTTTCATAGGTAAGACATTTACTAATATCTTTACTAATAATTCTATTATGGCGTATTTACTATTAGGGCCTATGATCGACATTAAAAATACAATAGTTCTTTTGGGTAATTATAAAAGAAATTTTGTTTTAACTTTGATAAGTTTAATATTTATAGTTATATTTATCTTTAGTATGGTGGTGTATAGATTATGAAAAAATTTTTAGGAATAGTTTATATATCATATTCATTGATTATTGGTTATGCTTGGTTTTTTTCTAAATTAAAAAACTTTTTAGCACCTCAAATGCAGATATATGCGAAATTATCTTTTATACCATTATTAGCTATAGGAATTGTATTATTGTTTAAACATGCGGAGTTTAAAAAATCTGATATAATTCTATTTTTGCCTGTATTGTTATTTGCGGTATCATTCGATAGTAGGCTTTCAATAAGTTTGGCTAGTAACAAAATTATTAATAAGGTAGAAATTATTGAGAATGATGTAGAACCTTCAGTTGAAGATACTTATGATTTTAGTAATGTTGATTTTGATGTTGAAGATTCTAATTATGATGCCTTGAGTAATTATTTTATTACTAATAAAAATGCTACTATTTACGAAGGTAAGACTATTAGAATTAAAGGCTTTTTTGTTGAAACATCTCATTTGCCAAATGGTTATGTTGTGATTGGAAAATATTTAGTAAGTTGCTGTGTAGCTGATGCGACACTGACTGGTTTTATTGTTAGAAGTGCTTCGTTAACTTCTGGATGGTATGAGATAGAAGGTGTTTTACGAAAGTATAAAGGTAAAGAGTATTCAATGTATATTCAAGCTATTAATTATAAACCTATTGAAGCTGAAGATGAATATATCAATCCTTGTTATGTATATGATGAATATTGTTCATCATTAAAAAAATATAATTTAAAGTATTAATAGTTAGGCTTATATGCTTAACTATTTTTACTTGATTGACGTATGTTTTTGTGTTACTATTAATTTGGTGATTAGCGTGATTGTTGCAGGACGCGAAATAAGAGATAGTTTAATTACTAAATATAAAAAAGAAATCGATGATAATGATTATAAGATTAAGTTAGCTATCATATGTATTGGTGATGATGAGGCTAGCAAAATATATGTTAGGAATAAGAAAAAAGTATGTGATTTAGTTGGTGTATCCTGTGATATATTTATGTATGATAAAATTTCTAAAAAAGAATTATCCGATTTAATTGATGAACTTAATTGTGATGATAGTGTAACTGGTATAATGGTTGAATTACCTTTGCCTAGTTATTTAAATAAACGAGAGACACTTGATCTTATTAATGCTAATAAAGACGTAGATGGTTTAGTTAACAAAAAAATCATGCCATGTACTGCCTTGGCGGTTTTAGAAGTACTTCATCGTTATAATATAAACACTAATTCTAAAATGACATTAGTAGGTTATAGTGATCTAATAGGCAAGCCTCTATTTTCATATTTTGATAAAAAACCCACAGTATGTAATTCTAAGACAATTGATTTGAAAGCTAATACTAAAGATGCGGACATTATTATTACAGGCGTTGGTATAAAGAATCTGATCAAAGAAGATATGGTCAAGGAAAACAGTGTTATTATTGATTGTGGTATTGTTAAAGAGGATAGATTATATGGTGATGTTGACTTTGAAAGTGTTAAAGATAAATGTTTTCTAATAACACCTGTACCTAATGGCATTGGTCCTATTACTACTGTGATGGTTATTCATAATTTAATTGAATTATATAGGGAGGGACATTATGAATAAGCTAACTTTAAAACCTTATTGGTATATTAAAAGATTACTTGATATTTTTTTGTCATTGGTTTTAATTATAATCACATTGCCAATAATGTTAATTGTGTTACTTATTTTGTTGATTGATTTGGGTTTTCCTATATTAAATCAAAACAGGTATCGTGAAGGAATGTATAAAAAATCATTTTTGATGTTTAAACTAAGGACAAAGAAAATGAATTCCGATAGTTTACCTATACATGATCGATATACAAAGGTATCACGTGTTATTGATAATTTAAAACTGAATGAATTGCCTCAATTATTTAATATTTTATTTGGTCAAATGTCCTTTATTGGCCCTAGACCATTTATTCCAGGTGAAAAATTGCCAAAAGCTAAAATAAGTGATAAAAGATATTTCGTTAGACCTGGTTTAATTAGTCTTGCTTTTGTTACTAAAGGCGGCTTAGAAACACATGAAAAGAAGATATCATTTGATGAAAAGTATTATGATAATTTTAGTTTTAAACAGGATTTAATTATAGCATTGAAAGCACCAATATATTTTATTAGGTATAACATATTTTAACTTTATAACTTAAAAAACGTCGATTAATTCGACGCTTTTTATAGTGGGTGGAGTGGTTTTTTTAATTTATTTAGATGAATATTACGTATTGTTAAAAATAATTTAATTGGCATCTTTGTTTTGCTGCCATTTTTAATGGCTTACGCGTTTTAACAATAGAATATGTATGATAAGCGTTTGTTTCATTTAATTGACGTTCTAAATCTGAATTATAGCTATATATTTCTATAACTCTACTCATATTATTCCAATCGTTATAATGTGCTATAACAATTTGGATATTTTCACTACATTTTACATATACTGGGTAAATCTTGTAATCAAATAAATTACACACGATTAATACATGGGAGTATTCACCTGTATTACCTTTTAATATAGTTTCTCTTATTTTCTTTTCTGCCATAGCATCACCTCTTTATAATTGCATTATATACCATATTTTGGTATAATTAAAATACAAATATTTTATGTTTACTATAACTGGAGGTTATGATGATTAATTTAGAGTTGTATAGAATTTTTTATGTTGTTGCTGAAACAGGAAATATAACTAAAGCTAGTGAGCGTCTTTGTATCTCACAACCAGCAGTAACAAAGCAAATTAAAAACTTGGAAAGTCAATTAAATACTCCTTTGTTTATTAGAACTAAAAAGGGTGTTATTTTAAATGAATGTGGCCAGAAAATATTTCTTAACGTTAAGCAGGCTCTAACGTTATTGGATGAGGCTGATAACAATATCAAAGAATTTGCTGAATTGGATGCTGGCACGATAAAAATAGGTATCAGTACTACTTTAATGCGCAAGTATTTATTAAAATATGTTGAAGCATTTCATAATAAATATCCTAATATCGTCGTTGATATTCATACGGATCCTACTAAACAACTTATTACAAAACTAAAAAATGGTATGATTGATTTGGTAATAGGCAAAAAACCAGATAATCTTGATAAGGAATTAAGCTATTATGAATTAGGTAAAACAAAGTATATATTTATAGCTAATAAGAATTATTTCAATTTGAAAGATTTAGCTTTGGTACCTAAAGATTTAGAAGAATATCCAATATTATTGCAGGAATATCCAGCTAATTCTAGAATTAGTATTGAAAAATATTTTGCAGCTAATGATGTACATATTGAGCCTAAAATGAATATTGCAAGTTCGAATCTATTAATTGATTTTATTAATATGGGCTATGGAATAGGTTATGTAACTGAATTATATGTTAAAGACGACCTTAAAAAAAGTAACCTTTACAAGGTTAATGTTACACCACAACCAGAAAGTATATCATTTGGAATAATAAGTTTAAAGAATAATACAATGACAAATCATTGCAAAAAATTTGTCGAAAGTCTGAAAAATGTCGATTAATTCGGCTTTTTTTGTCAATTCTAAGATATAAGTTATAGATTAATAAATGATAATGCACTTTCTAACAAAAAAACGTCGATTATGAAATGCACCCTTTATAGTAGATATCATAATTCGACGTTTTTTATTGCTTATTAGTTTTATTTAGAAGAAGTCTTACATTTTTAACACATTTATGTTTTAATTGTTCTTCTAAATTTAAACTGTAATCATATATGTCTTCAACATTAGTCATTTTACCCCAAGGATCCCTATAATGATCTATTTTTTCTTCTACATTTTCTCCATGTTTAACATATACAGGAAACATTTCGTAATCATAAGTATCACAGCATATTAAAAGGTGTGAATATTCTCCTGTATTTCCTCTTTCAAAATATTCTCTAATTAATTCTTCAGTCATAATTGTTCACTTCTTTCATTGGTAATTTACTATAACATATATTTTTTACGTATGCAACTATTTTAACTGATATTACATCAGTTATATGACATTCTAAGATTTGTCAACTACTAATTTTTATGATATATTAATACACACTGAAAACACACGAAATTTGATATTTTTTAAAAATTATCAAATAATGCGTTATTTGGTATATAATATAAGTGTAGTTAGTGGTGTAAC
>JAEEGL015968947.1_pt1 | contig 21361 bp, 20 predicted proteins | sample 9134231 | NCBI WGS metagenome assembly JAEEGL01 (sample SAMN16246548, study PRJNA631951) | gut metagenome | biome: gut microbiome; feature: rumen; material: fiber-attached | host: Bos | place: Iran: Karaj | collected 2018-10
AAGTATATGGAATAAAGATCTTATCAAAGCCGAGCCTGGCCGCTTCATTCACCCGCTGCATGGTCTGGGTGACACTCCTCACCTCCCCCGACAATCCCACTTCTCCGAAGGCAGCCACGTTCTGCCCCACCGGACGGTTCTTATAGGAAGATGCTATGGCCAGGACTATCCCGAGATCCAGAGCCGGTTCGTTGACCTTTATCCCGCCTGCGATATTAACATAGGCATCCAGGGACGAGAGCTTCATCCCGAGACGCTTTTCAAGGACTGCCATCAGGAGATTAACCTTATTTATATCCGTGCCGCTGGCCTGACGTCTTGGGAAACCAAAAGCGGTCTCGCAGACCAGAGCCTGTATTTCGATAAGGAGAGGTCTCGTGCCCTCCATACAGCAGCTTACAACAGAGCCGCCAGCGTTCTCCGGTCTTCCGGACAGCATAAACTCAGAGGGGTTTTTAACCTCCTTAAGCCCCCCTTCGTCCATTTCAAAAACCCCTATCTCATCTGTTGATCCGAAGCGGTTTTTAACGCTCCTTAAGATCCGGTAGGCACCCTTGGTATCCCCTTCAAAATAGAGGACGGTATCCACCATGTGTTCCAGGATCCTGGGTCCCGCCACAGATCCTTCCTTCGTAACATGACCTATGATAAAAACGCTTATTCCCAGATCCTTCGCAATACGGAGAAGCACCGCAGTGGTCTCCCTGATCTGTGAAACGCTGCCGGGGGCAGCACCCACATTTTCATTAAACATAGTCTGTATGGAATCTATGACCACAAGAGCAGGTTCTTCTTCCCTTATGATCGCAGTAATGTCATCCAGGTCAGTTTCCGACAGTACCTTTAAGGAATCATTGAATTCCCCGAGTCTGACGGCCCTGAGCTTTATCTGGCTCGGAGACTCTTCGCCTGATACATAAAGAACAGTGATCTCCCGGCTTACATTCCTGCAGACCTGCAGTAAGAGGGTGGATTTCCCGATGCCAGGATCTCCGCCCACCAGCACCATGGATCCCCTGACTATGCCGCCTCCCAGCACCCGGTCAAGTTCTTCCATTCCGCTTTTTATACGTATCTCACTGCTTCCCTCTATGCTGCCCACTGTCTGTGGCTTCGCCCTGTTTCCTCCCTTTATTTTCCTTGATAACAGGGCAGAGGGAGCGTCTGACTTGAGCTCAGGCTTTATGGTTTCTTCCACGAGGGTATTCCACTCATGGCATCCGGGACAGTTCCCTACCCACTTTGCCGATTCATAGCCACAGTTCTGACAGACAAATACTGTCTTTTTCTTTGCTGCCATATCAGGCTTTCTTTACTTCAACATGTACCATTCCGCCGGACAGCTCCACACTTACCGAAAGCTTCCCGCCGAGATTGGTCTTCATTTTTCCGACACTTCCGCTGTTTACAAATACCTCATACTCCGTATCGTCGGAAAGCCCCAGGGTTATCTGGGCGTCCTCCGTCCCTTCCACATCAAAGGAAACCCCGTCCCCTGTCTCGTGGAAGTGGTTAACGCTGGTTCCCGGAACGGATTCATATACGAAAATACCGTTCCTCTCAAGCTTGGTGATCTCATTATAGGTCTTTACCTTGTAGAGATCTCCGTCATGCGGGAAATCTTCCTTTTTTGCCTTTGCCGACAATGTGTGGTCTCCAAAACTAAGATTTCCGTTTTCTTCGCTTAAGATCAGTTCCTTTACCGCTGCCATTTTTTTCCTCCGTTTTCCCTACAGCATTGAAAATGATTTCGCCGTCACTAAGATCGGCCTTTACCGTATCACCTGAAGCGAATTCTCCTGAAAGCAGAGCCTCCGCAAGGGGATCTTCTATCATGTTCTGTATCGCCCTCTTTAAGGGTCTGGCTCCGTACTTTTTATCGGAACCTTTTTCAATGACATGTCTCTTTACCTTGTCGGGGATCTTTAATGTGATCCCCATATTGTTCTTTGCCCTGTCCACAAGATCCTTTGAAAGAAGGGTCACTATATCCCTCATATCCTTATCATTAAGCTTCCTGAATACGATGATATCATCGATACGGTTAATGAATTCCGGCTTGAAGATCCTCTTCACCTCATCCATAACCCCGTTCTTCATATCCTTGAACAGATCTTCCTGGCTTTCTCCCGAATTGAAGCCGAGCTTCTTAGGCTCCACTATGGACTGGGCTCCGGCATTACTGGTCATAATTATGACGGCATTCTTAAAGCTCACCTTCCTGCCCTTGGAGTCCGTGATATGGCCGTCATCAAGCACCTGAAGAAGTACATTGAACACATCCGGATGTGCCTTTTCTATTTCATCAAACAGTACAACGGAGAAAGGATGTCTCCTTATCTTTTCCGCCAGCTGTCCTCCCTCGTCATGCCCAACATATCCGGGCGGGGAGCCTATCATCTTTGCTACTGAATGGGGCTCCATGAATTCCGACATATCCACCCTTATCATGTCCTGCACGGATCCGAAAAGCGTTTCTGCCAGAGCCTTTGATAGCTCTGTTTTTCCGACACCCGTAGGACCGAGGAACAGGAATGAACCTATGGGACGGTTCGGATCCTTTAATCCGACCCTGCCTCTCCTTACAGCCTTTGCGATCTTTGTCACGGCTTCATCCTGGCCGATGATCCTCTTATGCAGGGTCTTTTCCAGACGCATAAGGCGTGAGTTTTCTTTTTCGGTAAGCTTGGTGACAGGGATCTTTGTCCACATATGAACGATCTCCGCCACATCTTCTTCAGTAAGGATCTTCCTCTCAGTCTCCTGCTTTGAAGACTTCCTCTTCTTCATCCTTTCAAGCTTTGATTTAAGCGCATCCACTTCTTTCCTGATGACGGATGCCCCGGCAAAATCCCCGGTCTTTATGGCTTCTTCCTTCTCTTCGGATTTTACCCGTATCTCCTCCCGGAGCTTTTCCTCCGCTGGGCTTAAGCTCACCCGGCTTAACTTCACATGGCTTGAAGCCTCGTCAATAACGTCTATGGCCTTATCCGGCTGGAAGCGGTCATTTATGTATCTGGAAGAAAGGGCCACAGCACTCTTAACGGTCTCTAAGGGTATCTCTATGCCGTGATGCTCCTCATATTTGTACTTGATGCCCATCAGGATCTCAATCGTCTCTTCCTCTGTGGGTTCTTCCACCGTAACAGGCTGGAATCTTCTCTCCAGGGCCGCATCCTTTTCAATATACTTCCTGTATTCATCCAGAGTTGTGGCACCGATAAGCTGTATCTCCCCTCTTGCCATAGAGGGCTTTAAGATATTGGATGCATCCAGTGTACCCTCTGCAGATCCGGCTCCGATAAGGGTATGGATCTCATCCATAAATATGATCACATTCCCGGCGCTTTTTACTTCCGCAATGACTCTCTTTATCCGTTCCTCAAATTCACCTCTGTACTTGCTTCCTGCCACCATTCCCGACATATCGAGGGAAACAACGCGTTTATCGATAAGTGACGCAGGCACGTCCCCTGCATCGATCCTGACAGCCAGTCCCTCTGCTATGGCAGTCTTTCCGACTCCGGGCTCTCCCACGAGACAGGGGTTATTCTTGGTGCGGCGGCTTAATATCTGGATCACCCGCATTATCTCATTCTCACGTCCTATTACGGGATCCAGCTCATCATCATGAGCCAGTGCAGTAAGGTCCCTCGAGTACATATCAAGCATCGGAGTGGATGAGCCTTTGGCTTTTCCGCTCCCCTTAAGATCCTGCCTCATAAGGTTCGGATCTTCCCCTATGGCTTCAAGGGTTTCCGCATAGATCTTGGGAAGCTGTGCTCCAAGCGTATTAAGGAGACGGACAGCAATATTGTCCCCCTCCCTTATAAGACTCAGCAGAATGTGCTCGGTTCCCACCGCATCACTCTTAAAGCGGAGAGCCGTTTCTTCGCTCATTTTAAGCACCTTGGAAGCCCTGGGTGTCATGCCGTTCTCTCCGGAAACAAGCACATTTCCTCCGGGAGCCACCAGCTGGTCAATGAGCTCCAGTATCTGCTTTTCCTGTATTTTATTGGAATTCAGCACATAGAAAGCTACTCCGCCGCCCTCTCTTAAGAGCCCTATAAGGAGATGCTCCGTGCCTATATAGTTTGCCTTGAATTCTGCAGCGCATTCCTTGGCGAGCTGCAAAACATGTCCGGCTTTTTCAGTGTATTTCATGTCAAAACCTGCCGCATCACTTCTTTACATCCAGGAATTCAAAATCAAAGTCTTCGTCAAAGTCGAATTCCGGCTCCGGCTTTTTCTTCTCCTTCCGGGCTTCCTTCCTGGTTATGCTCCTGTACTTCATATCCTCACGGGATTCCCTGATATCGTCATCGTCATCTTCCTCGTCTTCATCTACATCTTCGTCTTCGTAATCGTCCTCGTCTTCGTCCCCGTCTTCATCCTCGTAATCATCCTCAAAGTCATCCTCATCCTCTTCGGGCTCCTCGTCCAGAAGATAGGCTCTCTCGCCTTTTCCGATATTCTTTCTCTCCTTGGCCTTCGCTCTCCGCCTCATTGCCTCCTCTTCGGGATCTTCTTCATCCTCGTCATAATCATCGCCTCTCCTGTTCAGCATCATATTGACAAGAACAAATATCATGATCACAAGGAAGATAGCCAGAATGATTATAATAAAGAGCCTTGTTCTGGAAAGCTTTTTATACTTTACCAGAGTCTCGGATTCTCCCTTCGGGATATCAACATATCTCTGATAGGTTCCTCTTTCGATATCATAGAGATAGAAGCCCAGGTTTCCGCTTTCATCTATGGCATAGAGAAGACAGAATTCTTTGGGCTGGGCCTGGATAAGCCCCGATGCATTGGTATGGGCTATGGCATCCAGCGCCACCATCCCGTCATCATTCTTGCCCTCGGGATCACTGTCTGCATTTCCGCCTTCTGCTCCACCCATGGCATCATTTCCGACATCCGCACCGTCCACGGCATTTCCGGCATCGGGCACAAGACCTTCATCCCCCGTATCTAAAGGTGCTCCGGAAACTTCAGCTGCGTTGTCTGTTCTGGCGGCCTCTCCGGCATTCAGATTTAATTCGGCGGCATAGACTTTTGTTCCGAAAAGGGAAGCACTCTCCTTTTCTTCTTTGCTGCCTTCCTTATCTTCATCCGAGCCTTCTTCTTCATCTACCGTCTCTTCAGGCAGTGACCAGGCCGTTGCAGTCTTGCTCCCCCACTGGAGCTTGTGCTTTGTGAAACCGTCCGGTCCCACCACGTTGTCTCCTGGATCAAGTATGATGATGTATTTTCCGGGAGCTCCGTCGATCATTATCATATCGGACATCTTAGCGTTTTCAGTGGTGTCACAGATGTAGAATTCACCGTTATTCCCGTTCTCATCCGTCAGATATGCAAGGGTGACCGTAAGTCCCGCAGCCCCGATAGTGGCACTTTTTGAAGTCATATATGCGAGCATGACACTCTGCCCCTGATAGTCCACGGTTCTTACTGCAAAGCCTTCAGGCACCGAACTTGCGGGAAAAGAAAGAGCCAGGTATTTTCCGTCTATATTGGTGGCAATGGTACTTGGAACCACGGTCTCCAGGGCGGCCTGGGCGGCCTCCGCCTGGGCAAGAGCTTCCTCTTCGCTTAATTCCCCTTCTTCACCGGCTGCCTCTCCGCCTTCCGCATTATCCCCGGCCTCTCCGCCTTCTGTCTCCTCTGCAGGAGCCTCCTCGGCACAGACACCCACGGGAACAGCCGTGGTCATGAGCATTGCTGAGAGCAAAAATGCCAGCAGCCTGAATTTCTTTTCTAAAGTTTTCATTTCAGATTATCCTTTCATCCGTCATAGTGATGCCGGTTTATCCGGCATCTTATCATAAACCGGTATTAAAAATACTCCTTTTGATTTAGACACATCATCTGATTTATACCCCTGGTAAACATGCTTTGCCTCGTTATGGGGCGCATAGATGCTTGTCATATAGTGATGATAGTATGAACCGTTCTTAAAGAAAAATCTCTGTTTATAAAGAGTATCCTGTTTATGGGCACTGCTTAAAAAATACTCATCCGCAAGATGGTCTATACCCTCGTTAATGGATTTTGTCCTGGAATTCCATCCCCGGCTCTTTGCATATTTCAGTCCGTTGACCACAGGATCTGTTCCGTTTGCCTGTATATTGAAATAATTATAATAACCCTCGTATCCGGAATAATTGCCGTTGATGAGACTGTCGCCATTGCTGCTGCCATGTTCCTGTCTCATCCTGGCAGCCACCAGATAGGAATTAACCCCTTTAGAGTTGGACTTCCCAAAAACAAGCGCTGAGTATGTGTTTCCTTCCCCCGGGATCTGACCTGTCATGGAGGTGGTGGAAAGTATGTTCTTCACCCCATCCTCGGTGGTGCCCGCCGTATCGGTTCCGGACAGGAACATAAAGAATGAGGTATTCAGCTTTTGGTCGGATGTCACCATAAAGTTCCGGGGATCCATATAGTAGGCAACAACATTTCTGGAAGCTGCCGTCCAGCTTAAAACAGCATCACCGTGGCCTATCTGCATAAGCGTACCGTCCCCGCTTTCCGGTCCGTTCAGGGTTGTCTCCACATCCCTTATATTCCCGGCGCTACCCGAAGACCCGATGCCTGTTAGACTTGCAGTGTCATTATTCACGCTCTGTATCATACTGATACCGGTCTCCACATCAACACAGTTGTCAAAACTCATACCCGGTGCAGGATTATAGGGCGTGAATGTCCACTGCGGATACATGTCATGTACGGAGGAAAGGAGCGGAATATAGCTCTCGGGAAAACCTGCATTCCGAAGCTCATTTTCAAAATCCTCGAAGTTCAGGTAATCATATCTTATGTATCCTTCCGATACATTGTTCACGGGAGTGAAGGTCACGTCAAACCAGTAGTACCCTCCATCCTCGTCATAGGATACCGATTTTACGGTACAGACCGTACCGTACTTTAAGGTACAGAGAGTCGTTCCCTTATCCGTGGGTGTGCCTTTTATCTTTACATCCTCATAGGCCGTCTGGAATGTGCTGCCGGGAGCCGTTTCCGAGGCAGCCCTGCCGTTCCTTATGAAATCAGACCTCAGGAATCCGCTGAAATCCGGAGAATTGGAACTTACATTATACCAGACCATGCCATCGGCACCGGTCTTCTCCTCATTAATGGTAACCTTTATACCGGAATTAAGATGCCTGATTATATTGCCGTTTACGGCAGTATCCCTTAACTGTATCCCGGTGCCGTTTGTGACTCCGGTTCTCGTTTCACCGAAAACAGCGGTATTCCCAATAATAAATGTAAATATAAGCACAAAAAACAGTGCTCTTTTTATGCCGTTAATCATTGTTTCCAAGGAACCTCTTCCGTCCTTCTGCTCCCATGGGGATGTCGGTGGACACTCCGAACATATGCTCCTTTTTCTCCTCCTGGGCTTCCTTTTCCCGCTTCTTCTTTGCTGCAGCTACCGCGATCCTTGAGCAGTCTTCACAGTATCTCCCGGAGGTGATGGATTTCCCGCAGCCGTCACATTTTAGGAATGTACGGGAATCTTCCCTTATCTCCAGTTTTTGCTCCCGGAGCATATTCTTTATCTCTGACTCCTTTACTCCCGTTGCCCTGGAAACCATACCCGTAGTGGCTCCGGGATTGACCTCCAGATAATTCCTCACGATCCCGTAGTCGTCATACATGAGGTGGCCGCATCTCTCACAGGCATACTCACCGATCCCCTTGTATTTCAAGGGACTTCCGCATTCTTCACAGCTTTGTGGAGTATGATAGTCATGCAAAAAATTTTCATCAGAGAAATCCGAATATTTCATGCTTCGTCAATTGCCTTTCCTATATCGCGTCTGCAGTATTTATTCTCAAAATCCACCCAGGTAGCCGCCTCATAGGCATTGGAACGGGCTCTGTGCAGATCCTCTCCCTTGGCAGTTATGCCGAGGACTCTTCCTCCGTTGGTCACTATACCCTTTGACGTCTTTTTCGTGCCTGCATGGAAGCAGTAATAATCCTCTTTGTCATCAAATCTTTCAAGTCCCGTAATAATATGTCCCTTTGTATATTTGACAGGATAACCCCGGCTTGCAAGAACCACGCAGACGGCAGCATTATCTTCAAATTCCAGTTTGATCTTTCCGAGAGTCCCGTCAATGCAGGCTTCCATCACATCTACTATATCGTTCTTCATCCTGGGAAGGACCACCTGCGCCTCGGGATCCCCGAATCTGGCATTGTATTCCAGCACCTTCGGTCCGTCATCAGTAAGCATGAGCCCGAAGAAAATAACCCCCTTGAACTCCCTGCCCTCTGCCTTCATGGCATCAACAGTGGGCTTAAAGATAGTCTTTTTGCAGATATCGTTTATCTTTTTGGTATAAAAGGGTGATGGGGAAAAGGTTCCCATTCCCCCGGTGTTTAATCCGGTATCCCCGTCTCCGGCTCTCTTATGATCCTGGGCTGAGGACATGACCTTAAGGGTCTTTCCGTCACAGAAGGTCAGCACCGACACCTCACGTCCTGTCATATATTCCTCTATGACCATCTTATTCCCGGCAGTGCCGAATTTCTTATCCAGCATGATCTCCTTCACTCCGTTCCGGGCTTCATCCAGAGTATTGCAGATGAGTACGCCCTTTCCCAGAGCCAGTCCGTCAGCCTTAAGCACTATGGGGAACTTCACATTATCGAGATAGGAAAGCGCCAATGCGGCATCAGTGAACACCTCATAGCCGGCTGTGGGTATTCCGTACTTCTTCATAAGATCCTTGCTGAAGGCCTTTGATCCCTCAAGGATCGCAGCCTTTTTCTCAGGCCCGAAAGCTCTGATCCCTGCCTCATTAAAGGCATCTACAAGTCCGCCCACTAACGGGTCATCGGGGCCTACAATGGCAAGATCTATATCGTTCTTTTTCGCAAACTTTGTAAGGCGGTCAAATTCCATCACCTTGATATCGACGCACTCAGCTATACTGCTTATCCCCGCATTACCCGGAGCACAGTAAAGCCTGTCACATCTCGGACTTTTCTTTACAGCCTCAGCAATCGCATGCTCTCTTCCGCCTCCGCCAACAATAAGGATATTCATCCGTGTCTTTCAACCTCTGCCTTTCCGTCTGAAACTCTCACCTTTCCCGCCGCAATAAGGTTCACCGCTTCCGGAAGCAGCTTCCATTCAGCCTCTTCCATAACTCTTCTCTGCAGTATCTCCGGAGTGTCTTCTGATCTTACCTCCACTGCCTTCTGAAGGATTATGGGTCCGCTGTCACAGCCTTCATCCACAAAGTGAACCGTTGCCCCTGTGATCTTTACTCCCCGTTTTAATACTTCTTCATGCACCTTCAGTCCGTAATATCCCACTCCGCAAAAGGAGGGGATAAGGGATGGGTGTATGTTTATGATCCTGTTCTCATACTTTTTAACAAGCTCAGAGGGCAGCACCGTAAGGAATCCCGCCAGCACTACAAGATCCGCCCCTGATCCGTCTATACAGTCAATAAGCGCTTTATTGAAGGAATCCGTATCGGGATAGTCTTTCTTCTCCACCACCGCTTGCGGAATACCGGCCTTTTCAGCCCTCTTAAGCGCCTTAACTCCGCTTTTGCTGCTTATGACCTTTACTATCTCCGCATTTTTGATCTCACCGGAACTGACGGCGTCAATAAGCGCCTGGAGATTGGTTCCTCCCCCACTTACCATAACCGCCACTCTCAGCATAGCTCGGCGCACCTTTCACCCTCTGCGGTCTCTCCAATTACATAGGCCTTTTCTCCGGCAGACTCAAGGGCTTTCAGGGTTTCGTCCGCATCCTTTTTATCCACCGCAAGCACCATTCCGATCCCCATGTTAAAGGTGTTATACATAACATGCTCTTCAACGCCCCCGTCTCCTGCTATCATTCCGAATACGGGAGGAACGGGATATGACGCCTTATCTATCTTTGCCATTACATTATCCGGCAGCATCCTGGGAATATTCTCATAGAAACCGCCTCCCGTGATATGGCTGCATCCCTTCACCTTTACACCTGCTTCCTTTACGGCCTTCATAGCCTTCACATAGATCTTTGTGGGTTTTATCAGTGCATCCCCCAGCGAAGAACCCAGAGCATCAAAGTAGCGGTTAAGGCTCTTCTCATTCATTGTGAACACCTTACGCACAAGGGAAAAGCCGTTTGAATGTACACCGCTTGATGTTATGCCGATAAGCACATCTCCGGGTATGATCGCTGATCCGTCGATCATATCCTCCCGGTCAAGGATCCCCACTGCAAATCCCGCGAGATCGTATTCATCCTCGGGATAAAAGCCCGGCATTTCCGCCGTCTCCCCTCCGATAAGGGCGGCGCCGGCTTCTTTACAGCCCTCCGCCACTCCTTTTACTATCTCCGCTATCTTTTCGGGATAATTCTTCCCGCAGGCTATATAATCCAGGAAGAACAAGGGTTCTCCCCCGGCACAGGCTATGTCGTTCACGCACATTGCCACGCAGTCGATACCGACTGTGTCATGCTTATCCAGCAAAAATGCGATCTTTAATTTTGTCCCGACTCCGTCGGTACCGGACACCAGGGTGGGATCCTTCATCCCCATATAATCTTTAAGTGAAAAAGCTCCGGAAAAACCTCCGAGGCCCCCTAATACTTCAGGTCTCACCGTTTTTTTCACATATTCCTTTATAAGCTCCACGGAACGGTATCCGGCTTCGATATCCACTCCGGCACTTTTATAGTCGTTCATAAATAATCCTTTCTCCCAAGGCTCTTTAATCTCTCGTCCTTTTTTATGACCTCTTCCTTCATCCTTTCGGAATAGTCCTTAAGCTTTTTCCCAAGCTCCTCATCACTGACCGCAAGGATCTTTGCTGCGAGGATACCTGCGTTTTTTGCTCCGTCAATGGCCACAGTGGCAACGGGTATCCCGGGGGGCATCTGTAAAATGGAATAGAGGGCATCCTTTCCGGAAAGGGACTTGCTGTAAAGAGGAACCCCTATCACAGGCAGAGGGAAAAGCGCCGCGCACATTCCGGGCAGATGGGCTGCCATACCCGCTCCGGCGATTATGACCTTTATGCCTTTTTCTTCTGCTTCTTTGGCCCATTTGAAGAACACATCCGGCTCCCGGTGGGCAGAGATGATATTCATCTCATATTCAATCGACAGTTCATCCAGCACGTCCGCTGCTTTATTCATCACCTGGAGATCCGAATCAGACCCCATGACAATCCCGACTTTTGCCATTCTTTTCCTTCCGACCCTTAGGTCAATCCCAAATTAAAGTGTTTTCAATCATATCAATATACCACATATTGTATAATATTAGCAAATTAAGAGCGCCTCATTCAACTCCTCTGAACCCGGTACTGCAAACAGCCCGTCCCTGATAAGGGGATATTCATGATCCTCATCGTCAACTGCCGTAATGGACTCAAGTTCGTCGTAGGGGATCGTCACATCCGTATGACATTCATAATACCTGAAGGAGGGATCCGTCTTTCTCTTTATCGTGTGCTCGTTATCCCGGGAAATGATCTCGCGACCGTCGGGATTGAATACGGGAATGTCCTCAGCTCTTGAATAGCAGGTATCCCCAAAGGCAAAATGCGGCCCGGTCTTTTCAGCTATCAGTATCTCAAGCTTTGAAAAAATGTCATATTTTTTCGCCATACGGTAGGCCGTGGTATTGGTACCTATGGCAAATTCCCCCATGGTCAGGGTATCATGGTTATGCAGTATATTCTCTTTGATATAGTCTTTATTTTCCTTTTCCGTTCCGAAATTCGTGCAGTTATAGTCTTCGATAAAGCCATCCTTTATCCTGAATTCCAGATTCTCATAGCGGAGACCGAAGAGGTATACTTCCGTAACATGGAGAATGCCGTCCGTCCCCTTAAGTTTAGGGCTGGTAAAAACCTCTCCCAGAGGAATGTTCACATCGGCCACACAGTTTTCAAAAACCGTCTCCTTTTCCGGTGACTCAAGCTCATGCAGGGCTACGGTGAGATCCGTCCGGTTGCCGTTCTTCCCCCTTATCCTGACCTTTCTGCCCTTTTCCAGGGTTAGTATCAGCTTCTGCTGTATATCCCTGTATTTATCATAGTCAAGAGTATTTACCCTTATGGTCTCATCAAAGATCTCCTCAAAATGCGGCCCGATCTTCGGAACGGGATAGGAGATTATGGTAAAGGATCTCTCTTCCCCCGGAATGTATTGATCCGTGATCCTCCCCATCTCAGACGAAAGATCCAGCATTATCCTCTGCTGGGATCCGTTCATCCTGAGAGCCTCCTTCTTATTTACCGGTGAAAAAGGAGCATCCCCAAAGGTCTCCATCACTGCAGGACCGGCAAAGACCGCGGCGAGATCCTTATATTCTTCATAAGTATCCCTTATGACTTCCTTCTTCCGCTCAGCAAAGGCCTTATCCATGAATATCGCCCTGTCATCCCTGTGGTCAAACTCCATCTGCCGGTTGGAAACCGCACCGCTATAGCCTACCCTGAAGGAGGAATTCCTGTTTGCCGCATAGAGTGCCCTTCTCATAAGAGTGGTCTTAAGTCCCATTTTTTCAAAATTGGCGGCAGCGGCCTTTACCACCCTTTCAAATCCCAGTTCGTAACGGATGTTAACGGTTTTCTTCTTTGTGATATCCTTGTTTGCTGCGATAAACCCTTTCCTGAACCCCTCTGTAAAGGTATCCGCCATCGCCTGTATCCTTTCCTCCGGCAGGGAAACAAGAAATTCAGCGGTCTTTCTCACATCATCATCCACATATTCCCCGAAGAGATCCAGGTAGGAGATATCCGAAAGATCCGCTTCATTTATGATCTTAAGGGCAAAATCAAGGGAAGGATCGATCTGGGCTCTTATCCTTAAAGAAACTGAATGATCGAGATAATCAAATACGTAACTCTTTATCACATCCCTGACGCTGCCGCTCTCCACATCTTCCTCCGACTGGAAGAGACCGTACAGCTCCAGGAATAATTCTAAGAGGATCACCTCATCAAAGAGCATTTTTTCCGCCCTGAAAGGAATGATATTAAGGCTTTCGTATGAAACAAAGGACAGGAGCTGGCCTAAACCATCCCCCAGTTTTTTTACCGCATAGGCAGGATCATAATAGCTTTCCTCATATTTCCCGGGCAGAGTCTCATCATAGGAGGGATCCAGGTAAAATAAAGCCATCCTCTTAAAATAATCCGCTTTTTCCCCTTTAAGGATATCCTCTTCAGGGATAAGTGCTATCCGCTCTATGGCGAGGTCATGCCGTTCCTTTATGTCCCCCGGGGCTATCCCCTCAAAAAACTCCCGTGAATCCGACATAAATGATACCTCCCCAAAGAATTATCATAAAAAGAGAAATCCCGGTGCCGAGTCTCGGAAAAAGCCTGAAGGTATCCCTTTCCACAAGGCTCACTATCCCGACCACAGCCCCGGCAATACCGAAAAAAAGTGACATGAATCCCGCAGCACCCAGACGCTCTCCCGCATTGCCCCCTGATTTCAGTACTGCATAAATAACCATCAGGAAAAGGACAAGAGAAAAAGCAGACAGGATAACGGATATCATGCCCTTAAAAGAGGTTTTTTTACTGGTAAATAAGTATTTTCTGGAGAATAACATGCGTCAGAAAAGTATCCTGGATTTTCCGTTTAACAGTTTGCCGCCTGAAATAAGGAGCATGACTCCGCTCACTATTCCGACTACCAAAAGGATTATGCCGAGTGTGATATTGACTGCACCCGAAAATCTCATACTCCTGTATAACATTTCATTGTTTTTCATATCAGTTCCCTTTCACTCCGTACTTTGCATAATAATCATCTATTGCCTTTTTCAGGCTGTCATCGATTATCTTAGAACCATTTACTTCATGTGTCAGGAGATATTCTGTAACCTCCGACATCTTTACTATGGCAGTGGTCTTAATTCCGAAACTGTCCTCTATCTCGGAAAGGGCAGACTTTTCGCCGCTCCCTCTTTCCTCCCTGTCAACAGAAACACATAACCCAAGGACATTCACATCTCCCTGCTCCTTAAGTATGGGAAGTGTTTCCCTGATGGAAGTACCGGCTGTAGTCACGTCTTCGATAATTACTACCCGGTCACCATCACCTATGGGACCTCCGAGAAGTGCTCCCTTATCCCCGTGATCCTTTATTTCCTTGCGGTTGGAGGCATAACGTATCTCTTTTCCATACAGTTCGCTGAAAGCAATTACCGTGGCTGTGGAAAGAGGTATGCCCTTATAAGCGGGTCCGAAAAGCACATCGAAATCATCCCCGAAGGCATCATGGATGGCTTTTGCATAGTAACGGCCCAGCCTGTTTAACTGTGCCCCCGTCCTGTAAAATCCGGTGTTTATGAAAAAGGGGGTATTGCGTCCGCTCTTGGTGACAAAATCCCCGAATTTCAGCACCTCACACTCCAGCATAAATTCGATAAATTCTTCTTTATAGATTTCCATTTATATCCCTCACCATATCTTTAACCGCTTCTCTTGCGGCATCTGCATATGTCCTTTCATCAAACCTTGAACTGTAGGGTTCCTTCTTATAGGCTGCTATTATCCCTCTGGAGGAATTCACTATGGCGCCGAGGCCGTCCTCATTGAAGAAGCCCTTCAGATCTTCCGCCTTTCCGCCCTGGGCACCGTATCCTGGAACCAGTATAAAAGCATGGGGCATGATCTTTCTTAAGGCTGCACCCATTTCGGGATAGGTGGCACCAACTACTGCCCCCACATTTGAATACCCTTTCTCCATGGAAGACTGCCCCCATTTTTCCACATATTCCGCTACGGTTTCATAAACCGGCCTGTTATCAGCCACTCTGTCCTGCAGCTCCCCCGAGGATTTATTACTGGTCTTGACCAGAACAAATATCCCTCTGTCTTCTTCATTACACACATCTATGAAGGGCTGCACCCCGTCGCTTCCGAGATAGGGATTTACCGTACAGAAATCCTCGTCAAAGGGCCTGAATTTCCGGGATCCGATCTCTATCTCTCCTATGTGGGCTTTTGCATAGGATGCAGATGTGTTTCCTATATCCCCTCTTTTGATATCCCCGATCACAAGAAGTCCCTTCTCATGGCAGTAATCAACGGTTTTCTTAAATGCCGTTAACCCCGGAATGCCGAACTGCTCGTACATCGCAATCTGGGGTTTCACTGCAGGGATAAGATCATAGGTTGCATCTATTATCCCCTTGTTGAAAAGAAATATGGCATCTGCCGCACCCCCGGGGGTTTCCCCCTGTCTTTCAAAGGCCTCCTTCTTAATATAGTCCGGAACAAAAGAGAGATTCGGATCCAGACCCACGCACACCGGTGCATTGGTTTCCCGTATCTTATCTATCAGTTTTCCTATCATTTTTCTACCTCGTCTTTAAAAACTTGTATTCCCTCTGGGCAGCTTCATCATCAGGGTAATTCTTCAGGTAGTTCTCCATAAGCACCGTAGCCTTCTTAAAGTCAGCAAGGTACTCGTACGCCACGATCTGGTTAAAGAGAAGGGACTGGTTCAGTTCTTCCCCGCCCAGCTTTAATCCGGTTTCAAAGGACTGAAGAGCCGCCGCATAATCCCCGGTATCCATCTCGCATAAGCCCAGCTGGTTATATATGTCCACGTTTCCCTGATTATCCGTGAGATAGGTCTTATAAAGGGATGCGGCATAGGACTTGTCTCCCAGCGCTTCATAGGTCTTTCCCAGCCAGAGAACGAGAAGCGGATCCGATCCGTCTCCTCTTGCGGACTCCAGCTTATCCCGTGCATCCTCATATTCCCCGAGGAAATAATAAAGCTTTCCCTTCTGGAAATCATTGATCTTTGTGAGCTCCATGGCGCTTTTAAGGAAATTGCCGCCCTCTTCTGCAAGGGACGCATTCACCATACACTCGTAGATATCAATGTAGAGATCCGGGTCGTCCTTTCTAAGTCCCACCGCGGAATTAAAGTCCTTCACGGCGAGATCGTCTTCACCGAGAGCAAGCTCCGCCTTGCCTCTTAAATAATAGGCATCCGCATCATCACGTCTCAGATTGATGATGGCAGTACAGGTGTCTCTGGAAGAGGCAGGATCCCCGTCCCTGAACTCAGCCACCGCAAGATAAAAGGCAGTATCGAATTCCAGTTCTCCGATCCGTCCGTCTGACTCGCTTAAGGAATCTTTAAGGGCGGAAACGGCTTTTGAATAATCCGCCTTTCCCATATAGGCTATGCCCCGTCCCCTGAATGTCTGCTCGGCATTTTCCCCTGCTTCCTCCGCAGCGTCAAAGAACTCCAGGGCGGCATCGTACTCATGCTCCGAAATAGCCTGGAAACCAAGGAGATTATTGTTCCTTATCACTCCGTCATTACAGCCGGTGAGAAATAAAACTCCGAAAAGTAAAACCGGCAATATATATTTTATCTTCAAAAAAAATCCGTTGTCTTTCAAAGTCTGTATGTGCGGTAGCAGTTCTTTCCCGCTTCCTTAGCTTCGTACAGAGCCCGGTCTGCAGCCTTGAACAGGCTGTCATAATCTGCCCCGTCCCGGGCAAAATATGATATACCTATACTGCAGCTTATCCCTACTCTCCGGCCCTTGTCTTCAAATTCTCTCTTTATCGATCTGTTCAGCCTCTCAGCTCTCTCTTCAGCGATGCCCCTGGTGGTATTTCTCATAAATACCATAAATTCGTCACCGCCCATGCGTCCTACAAAATCCGATTCCCTGAAGGTCTCTCTTATGCAGGAAGCAACAAACTTTATAACCCTGTCCCCGTAATCATGGCCCAGGGTATCATTGACCGCCTTAAAATTATCCGTATCCACCATCATCATGGCATGACAGGAATTCACATCCCCTTCGGCAATGCATTTCTCCACTTTTGCCTGCATTGCAGTCTTATTTAAGAGTCCGGTCATGCCGTCCGTAAGAGCCTTTTCCTCCAGTTCCTGCCATTCAGCCTTTTCCGCCGTGATATCCTTGGCGGAGCCGATGACCCTTATTACCCTGTCCTGCTTATCCGTGAAGCTGGCATAGGTCATACGGAACCAGACATACTCACCCTTACCCTTCGGCCTTATTCTGTACTCCATGACACCCTTTTTAGGGGTTTTAAGACATTCCTTAAAAAGCTCCTCGCAGGTTTTCAGATCATCCGGATGTATCACATCCCCCATATGGGAGCTCCCCACAAAATGCCTGATGACCCTTCTCCTTCCCTCCCTGTCCTTTTCGGAGGTCTCCATGGTATCACTGAGCACGTTGTAGTCATATTCCGTATTGTCCACGGCTTCTTCTATGAGCTTCAGCCTTTCGGTCTCCATGTAGAGCTGCTCCGTATTCCTCTGGAGCTCGGCCTGGATCAGCTTCTCATTGGTGACATCGCTCAAGACCACAAGAAAGCGTTTCCTGCCCTCACTGTCCGTATATATGTGGCCTTTATGATAGATCCAGAGGATGTCATCCATAAGCCCCCGGACACGGTAGGTGAGTTCCACATTGTCAAAGAACATGGTCTGGTTCTTTATCTGCTCATGCACCATGGCCCTGTCGAACTTATACACGAAAAGTTCAAAACTGTTATAGAAGTGATCCCTGAAGGATTTTTCCGAGCAGCCGAATATATTTAAAAGACCATCACTGATATAGCCGATCTTTTCCGTATCGGCATCATACTCCATCACTCCCCCGGGAATATTTTCAAGAAGCATTGACAGCATCTGCTTTGTGCTGTTTAGCTCCGCTTCAAGGCTCTGTATTTTTTCCTTATCTGTATCAGCCATACAGAATGATTATATAGTTTTTACGCCCCGCTATCAAGGGTAGCAAGTTTCTCGGCAACGTCCGCACCGGTAAGGGATTCTATCACCTGGTCCAGGTCTCCCTCCATGATCTTTTCCAGGGAATAAAGTGTAAGTCCTATACGGTGGTCGGTAAGTCTGGACTGGGGAAAATTGTAGGTCCTTATCTTTTCCGACCTGTCTCCCGTCCCCACCTGTGACTTCCTGAGTGAAGCCTCCTCAGCGTGGGCTTTTTCCTTATTCAGCTCATAGAGCTTTGCCCGTAGCACCTTGAAGGCCTTTGCCTTGTTCTTTATCTGGGATTTTTCATCCTGGCAGGATATGACAATGCCTGTGGGTATATGGGTAAGACGCACCGCAGAGTCAGTGGTATTAACGCACTGTCCTCCGTTTCCGGAGGCGCGGAACACGTCTATACGGCAGTCGTTGGGATCGATGTTCACTTCTATTTCCGTGGCTTCAGGCATGATGGCGACAGTCACCGTTGAAGTATGTATCCTCCCGCCGGATTCCGTCTCAGGCACCCGCTGCACCCTGTGGACGCCGCTTTCGTATTTCAGCTTTGAATAGGCTCCTTTACCGTTTATCATAAAGCTTACGAACTTGAATCCGCCTATCCCCGTGTCCTCCACATCGGTGGTCTCCACGGAAAAACCGTTCTTTTCCGCATACTTCACATACATCCGGTAAAGACTTGAAGCAAAGAGCGCTGCCTCTTCCCCGCCGGCTCCGGCTCTTATCTCCACGATAACATTCCTGTCATCATCCGCGTCCTTTGGGATCAGCATGAGTTTCAGCCCCTTCTCCAGCTCCGGGCGTTTCTTTATGGCATCATTCAGCTCCTCTTTTGCAAGTGCCTTTAATTCCGGATCATCTTCATTTTTTATCATCTCCTCGGATTCGGCTATCGCCTTTTCATTCTCTTCATAGGCTCTGTAGGCTTCCACCACCGGAGAAAGTTTCCCCTGCTCCTTCAATAATTCCATGTAGAGTTTTGAATCATCAGCTGTTCCGGGATTATTTAATCTTTCTGTTATCTCTTCGTACTTTAATACTGTTTCCTTAAGCTTTTCAAACATTTTACAACCCGCATCTTTCCGGAATAATCCTTTAATACCTCAATATGTCCGAAGCCTGCATTGTCAAGGATTTCAGCCACCTGATCCCCCTGGTCACAGCCGATCTCAAGGATAAGGCTCCCGCCGTCATAGAGGTAATCACCGGCTTCCTCCGCTATCCTTCTGTAAAAGATAAGCCCGTCATCCCCGCCGTCCAGAGCGTTTTTCGGCTCAAAGAGGCGCACTTCGTCCATAAGGCCGTCAATATCTTCACTTTTGATATAAGGGGGATTACACAGGATATGATCATATTTCCCGTCTATATTACTGAAAAGGTCGCTTTTGATAAATACCGCGTGATCTACTCCGAGGTTTTCCGCATTCCTCTTTGCAAGAGCAAGTGCTGCTTCGGAAATATCGGCTCCTGTCCCCTTTATGTCATTTTTATATTTCATAAGGGACAGAAGGATGCAGCCGCTGCCGGTGCACATATCCAGAACATCAGCACCGTCATTAATATCTTTAAGGGCTTCCTCCACCAGGAATTCCGTATCGATCCTGGGGATCAGCACATCTTCCGATGTACAAAAGGTAAGCCCCATAAAGTCCGTCTCGCCGGTGATAAGCTGAAGTGGGATACGTTTTTCTCTTCTTTCTATGGCATTCTTAAAGCGTTCCTCTTCCTCTTCCGTGAGAAGAGCCTCTTCCCCTTCAGTCAGTATGAAGGTCCTGTCCCGGCCCGTAATGAACCTTAAAAGGAGGCTGCTGTCTATATCATGCTCTGAGATACCGGCTTCGCTTAAGATCCTGTCCCCGTAGTGATACGCTTCGCTATAAGTCATTCCCGAAGTTTTCCTTTAAGTATTTTCTCCAGTCGAATACTGCGTCAACTGATGCTATTCCGACCTTTATCATCTCATCATCCGGCTCCGCAGTGGTGAGTTTCTGCATCATAAGCCCCGGTGCGGAAAGAGATCTGACAAGGGGATTATTGCTCCGCCCTGCAAGCCTTATGAATTCGTATGCCACCCCGGCAATAACAGGGATAAGGATTATCCTTAAGCCCGCACGGAATAAACGGTTCGGCGTGTCAATAAGGGAAAAGAAAAGTATGGAAATCACCATGACATAGAGCAAAAAGCTGGTGCCGCACCTTCTGTGCTCCCTTGACGCATTTCTTACATTTTCAAGGGTCAGCTCGTGTCCGGTCTCCAGACAGTTGATGCACTTATGCTCTGCCCCGTGATAGCGGAATACCCTTCTTATATCCTCCATCATTGAAATACATTTTATATAGACCACAAATATCAAAAGCCTTATCACACCTTCAATAAGGGCAAGGAGATGGGATGATCCCACCCACTTTGAGAAGAGGAGCGAGAGGTAATAGGGGATTATCATAAAGAGCCCCAGAGCAAAAAAGATTGAAACTATCATGATAACTGCAGTCAGGATCCCCATGCTGCTTTTCTGTTCCTTCGGGGATATTACCTTAACCTCTGTGTCCTTATTTTCTCCGGAGGTTTCTTCCCCGCCCTCTTCTGCCTTGGAATCGCTGATTTCATTTATTTCTGTCTTGGGATCGCCATTTTTCTTTTTATCAGCCTTGGAGTCGCCTTCTTCTTCCGCAAAGAAATCCGCAGAAATATTCAGCGCTTTCATCCCCAGCACAAGGGAATCGATAAATCCCGCGATACCCCGGAGTATGGGTATGTTCTTCACGGACTCTGAGGGGATTATCCCCTTATAAACATCCTTTACCACAGCCATTTCCCCGTCCGGCTTCCTTACCGCCACGGCGTAATCCTCTTTATTTCTCATCATTACGCCCTCCATAACGGCCTGTCCGCCTATTCCGGAGTATTTTGCATTACATGCCTTATCTTTATCCGCCAATTCAGTTCCTTTCTATAAAGAATAAGCCGCCACCCACTGGTGACGGCCTAAAAATTACCAAATCTTATGCTTCCTTCATGCCATACTTCTTGTTGAACTTATCTATTCTGCCGTCAGCACGGGTTGCCTTCTGCATACCCGTATAGAAGGGATGGCACTTTGAGCAGACTTCAACTCTGATCTCTTCCTTTGTGGAGCCTGTCGTAAAAGTATTTCCGCAGTTACAAGTTACCTTTGCCTGAAAATATTTAGGCTGAATTTCCTGATTCATAATCCTCACCTTTCTGTTACCGTAGATTACCAACCCACAGTTCTTTCCATTTGAAACACGCTGTTTTCCGAACAGCCCTCAAATAATATCACAGCCTCCGCCAAAAATCAATAGCGGGATTTATGCGCTGTATTTAACAGTGCTTCTTCACCCAGTCGGTGAAGCCTGCGGGAATGGCCGTATACTGAAGGAGATAGCCCTCGTCCAGTTTCTCCAAGACTTTGCAGTAGAGATCGCCGCCTGCTTCCAGCTGGATATTATCAAAGACCTCCAGAGAAGAGCCGGTCTCAAGAACACCTCTGTCATCGGCAGTAGCGGTAAGTCCGCCGTACAGGGCGCTTCCCTGCCTGTGCTTTCCTTCAA
>JAEEGL014335704.1_pt1 | contig 21360 bp, 23 predicted proteins | sample 9134231 | NCBI WGS metagenome assembly JAEEGL01 (sample SAMN16246548, study PRJNA631951) | gut metagenome | biome: gut microbiome; feature: rumen; material: fiber-attached | host: Bos | place: Iran: Karaj | collected 2018-10
AAAATAACGTCAGTTATATTTATTCATCGCAGTCTCGATCCCGTCCGTTATTATCGCCTCTATTGCGTCACATGCAGTGAGGATCGTCGAATCGATGACCGTCCTGTCGTCTTTGTCAAAGTGTCCCAGAACGTGGTCCACCAGATCCATCTGTTCGGGCTTCTTGCCGACACCCATGCGAAGTCTGCAGAAATCCTGTGTGCCCAGTCTTGCGATTATACTCTTGATCCCGTTATGCCCTCCGGCGCTGCCCGACGGTCTTAACCTGATCCTGCCCACCGGAAGATCGATATCATCATAGACCACGATCAGTTCATCGGATACATCGATCTTATAGTAATCAGACAGCTGTAAGAGACTGTCACCGCTGTTATTCATATATGTCATCGGCTCGGCCAGGATGACCTTTTTCCCGCAGATATAGCCCTTGCCCACCATGGCAAGACTTTCCCTGCTGCCAATCTTAATATCATGTCTTGCGGCCAGCGCATCAACAATATCAAACCCTATATTATGCCTTGTGGCACGGTATTTTTCTTCCGGATTACCCAAACCTGCTATTATATACATAGAATACAGTATAACAGAACTTGAATGTTATCGCCATACAAAAAGCTGCGGCCGTATCGACCGCAGCTTTTTATGTATAACCCTTTACTTATTCCCCGGTAATCTCTTCCGGTGCAAGCAAAGCTTCTTCGTACGCTGCAAGAATCTCTCTCTGCCAGATCTCTCTTGTGGAAGAATTGATCGGATGAGCGATATCTCTGTATTCTCCGTCAGTTGCCTTCTTGCTGGGCATCGCAATGAACAAACCCTTGTCGCCTTCTATGACCTTGATGTCATGTACGACAAATTCGTCATCCAGTGTAACGGATACTACCGCTTTCATCTTGCCTTCCTTGGTGATCTTACGTACCCTTACGTTAGTGATCTTCATAACATAACCTCCATTTGTGACTTGTCGACCCTAAACCCGCACAATGGCGCTACATAACATAGCGGTCACTATTCTCCATGACTATCTCTATTCCATTCTCTCCTTTATGGTAAGAGTTAGCCCGCACAGTACCATGACTCTCCACTATACAGTTCTCTATATATGAATTGTCACCGATGTATACATCATTCAGTATAATGGAATTCTTGATAGTACAGTTATTACCGATAAATGTCTTGCGGAATACCACCGAATTCTCCACCGAGCCGTTAACTATGGTTCCACTGCTGATAAGACTGTTGGAGATGTGCGCACCGGTATTGAACTTGGCCGGGGGCAGATCATCCACCTTGGAATAAATCTCCGGGTATTGCTTGAAGAAATAATCCCTGACGTCTTCCTTGAGGAAATCCATATTCGCACCAAAATAATCATCGATGGTGGAAATGTTCTTCCAGTAACTCTTTAACTTATAACCGTAAATATCCTTCTGATCCTTGTACCTTATAAGTACATCCCGGACAAAATCATATCTGTCTTCCTCCGCACATCTCTCGATCATCTCGATAAGAAGGCGGCGCCTGATCACGTAGATTCCGCAGGAAATGGTATTGGACTTGGCAACTATCGGCTTCTCCTCGAACTCGAGTATCTTGCACTCTTCGTTCATCTTGACAGTTCCGTATCTCTCAACCTTCATCTCCGGCGGCATATCCTTACATACTACCGTGATATCGGCTTTTTTCTCTATATGATACTCCAAAACTCTGTTATAGTCCAGTTTGTATATGCAATCTGCAGAAGCGATCACAACATAGGGCTCATGAGAGGACTTCAGATAATCCAGATTCTGATATATCGCATCCGCCGTTCCTCTAAACCAGAGGCTGTTATCTGCTGTAACCGCAGGAGTGAATACAAAAAGCCCTCCCTGCTTACGTCCGAAATCCCACCATTTTGAAGAACTTAAATGCTCATTAAGACTACGCGCATTGTACTGTGTAAATACGGCAACCTTCTGAATATGGGAGTTGGACATATTACTGAGCGCAAAATCGATCGCCCTGAAACTTCCTGCTACAGGCATGGCTCCCACCGCCCTCTTGGCGGACAATTCTTTCATCCGATGGCTGTTGCCACCTGCAAGTATTATACCAATCGCTCTCATAATCAATCACCTGCCTTAATCAAAGTCTTGCCGCTTGCAAGAGCCTTATCTTCATAGTCCGATACCTCAGTCTCACCGAAAATGCAGGCGTTCTTCCCTACCGTGATACCTTCGGGAATAACACTCTTCTCGCCGACACATACCAGACCGTGGTTATAAATATGTGGATCCGTCTCATTCTCGGCTTCTTCTCCGATACCGAAGCGGCATCCTGAACCTATATCAACATTCTCCGCAACAATAGTCTTGTACAGTTCACATCCTTCGCCAATAACGGTATTGTTCATGACGATGGAATCTCTCACTATCGCTCCCTTGCCTATTGTAACACCGCATCCTATGACTGAATTGAATACCTGCCCGTATATGTCAGTACCTTCACCTACAATACTGCGTTCTATCACACTGCCGGGTGCGAAATACTGCGGCGGAAGAGCCTCACTGTGAGTATATATCTTCCAGTACTCCTCATAGAGATTGAACTCCGGAACGATATCTATAAGCTCCATATTGGCTTCCCAATAAGAGTTGAGCGTTCCCACATCTTTCCAGTATCCGTTGAATTCGTAAGCGTACATCGGAGAACCCTTCTCATGACAGTAAGGAATGATATGCTTACCGAAATCAAGTCCCGGAACCAGAGCCTTCTCAACCATAGCCTCACGTAAAACATTCCAATTAAATATATATATACCCATTGAAGCCAGATTACTGCGCGGATTCTCCGGCTTCTCCTCAAAATCGGTGATACGACGGTTCTCATCCGTGATCATGATTCCGAAGCGCTTCGCCTCCTCCATCGGAACAGGCATAACCGCTATGGTGCAGTCAGCCTTATTCTGCTTGTGGAAATCAAGCATGACCTCGTAGTCCATCTTATATATATGATCACCTGATAAAATGAGCACATATTCCGGATTAAAGCTGTCAATATAATCAATATTCTGATATATGGCATTGGCCGTGCCTGTATACCAGTCGGTATTGGAGATCTTCTCATATGGAGGGAGTATGGTAACTCCGCCTATATTACGGTCGAGATCCCACGGAATACCTATTCCTATATGAGTATTAAGGCGAAGCGGCTGATACTGGGTAAGGACTCCCACCGTATCCACACCGGAATTGATGCAGTTGCTTAACGGGAAATCTATGATCCTGTACTTTCCGCCGAAAGAAACTGCCGGCTTGGCAACCTTCGAAGTCAAAACCCCCAATCTGCTGCCCTGTCCGCCTGCAAGCAGCATTGCAATCATCTCTTTTTTGATCATACCCTTCCTCCGTGATAACTAAATAAATGTAAGGAAATTATAGCACATTTGTCTAAAGTAGTGAACAATTTTTGAAAAAATATATTAAATTTCAACAAATTTTTACCACAATTTACAATCTGTCCGTGAACGCTTAATTGAATTGTATTTTTGTGCGGTTTGCGATAATATAATAAGGAAATCATTCTATAGGTTCAAATGGTGCAGCATATGTTTCAGATAGACTTTAATAAGCCGATAAAAGTATTTTTCTGCGGAATAGGCGGGATCAGCATGAGCGGACTGGCCGAGATCCTTCATAGCCGTGGTTTTTCCATTTCAGGTTCGGACATGAAGGCATCGGAGCTTACAGCTTCGCTTGAAGCCAAGGGGATGACCGTATATATAGGGCAGCGCAAGAGCAATATCACTCCCGATATCGACCTCTTCGTGTATACTGCCGCCATCCATCCCGACAATCCCGAATGGATCGAGAAGACCAGACTTAATATCCCAAGCCTTTCAAGGGCAGAGCTCTTAGGCGAGATAATGAAGAACTTCGGACTTCCGATAGCGATATCCGGTACCCATGGCAAGACCACTACCACTTCCATGATCTCCGAGATACTTGTAGGATGTGATCTGGACCCCACTCTTTCGGTGGGCGGCGTGTTAAAAAGCATCGGTGGCAATGTAAGAGTAGGTCATTCCGAATATTTCGTTACGGAGGCGTGCGAATACACGAACAGTTTTCTTTCATTTTTCCCTCGTATAGCTCTTATCCTTAATATAGAAGAGGATCACATGGATTTCTTTAAGGATATAGATGATATCCGCAGTTCGTTTACTAAGTTTGCCTCTCTCCTGCCAATGGACGGCCATCTTGTGATCAACGGAGAGATCGACGATCTTGATAAGATAACAGAGGCTCTTGCATGTAACATCCATACTTTCGGTTTTGACGAGAGTTTTGATTTCTATGCAACGGACATCACCTACGATAAGTTCTCTCATGCAACATACAGACTACATTATCCTGATGGGACCGCAGAAGTTAAACTTGCCGTACCGGGCAGACATAATGTAGCCAATTCAATGGCTGCTCTGTGCTGCTGCAGTCTTATAGGCATACCCATGGACAGGGCAATACGTCTTGTTGCCGAATTTACCGGGACTGACAGACGTTTTGAGTATAAGGGAACGATCGGTGATGTCACAATAATAGACGACTATGCACACCATCCGACAGAAATAGCATCTACACTTAACAGTGCCCTTAAGTATGAACATAACCGTCTTTGGGTCATCTTCCAGCCACACACATATACAAGGACCAAGGCTTTCTTAAAAGATTTTGCCAAAGCACTGTCATTGGCCGATGTCGTGATCTTGGCAGATATATATGCGGCAAGAGAGAAAAATACCATCGGAATCAGTTCTTTAGACCTTTTGGAAGAACTCAAGACATTGGGTAGCGAATGTTATTATTTCCCCACTTTCGATGAGATTGAAAATTTTTGTTTAGAAAAATGTATTCCCGGCGATTTGTTGATAACTATGGGGGCCGGAGATATAGTTAAAGTCGGCGACAGCCTTCTTGGATTGTAGTTATTCACATTATCCACAAAATTAAGTGTCTTTTATGATACTTTTCTTTGTGGATATTTTTTTATCTGCATTTTGCATTATTACTGATCTTTTTCCGGTGGCCGGATAAGATATCCACATTCTCCACATCATCCACATCGTCCAAAAGCGCCTGTTTTATCAGTGTTTGCGCGGTCTGCGACTATTTTATTTTAAAATACTCTGTGCTATAATCCATCTTGTCGAAAAACTTTTGTGGGAGTAGCCATGTGTGAATTAACACTTTACAGGGACTGTGATCCCGGCAGTATCACAGTATCCAATTATTTCATTGATGAATATCTTGCCGACGCCAATGACTGCCAGATCAAGGTATATCTGTACCTTATACGCATGCTTTCTGCCAGGCGTCTTACCAATATAAGTGATATAGCCGATATGTTCAATCACACCGAGAAGGATGTATGTCGTGCCCTGCGTTACTGGGAGAAAAAGGGCATACTTTCTCTGGACTATGACAGTAACGGCGGTATTGTGGGTATACGTCTCCACGAGCCTGTAAGCTTAAGCAGAGAATCTGCTTCCGGAAGCGGCGTTTCAGGCGTTAACAATGTAACCCCTCTTCCTGTTACGCCTGCTCGGACAACTGAGGATACGGCATCATTTAATAAGCCTTCTTATTCGGCATCACAACTCAAGGAATTTAAGCAGAAGGAAGAAACGGCACAGCTTATATTTGTTGCTGAGCAGTATCTTAAGAAGACTCTTACCGCTTCCGATATACGTTCCATCATGTTCTACAGTGATGAACTTTGCTTTTCACCGGAACTTATAGATCACCTTCTTCAGTTCTGTATCCAGCGTGGCAAGCACAGTTTTGCATATATGGACAAGGTAGCCATAGATTGGGCGGAGCATGGCATAGATACGGTTCGCAAGGCCAGAGATTACACATCAAGTTTTGACGGCGAATCGGGCACCGGCAACGGAACGCGTGCCCCACGCCCAAGGAATACTTCCACTGCCAGGAAGACTCCGACCACAATGTTCCATCAATTTGAACAGAATGACTACGATTTCGGCTCTCTTGAGAAGAAATTACTCAGTCAGTAAGGATATATACGATGTCACTGTCTAATGCAGAATATGATCTTATAATGCGCGAATATAACGACGATCGACTCAGTAGCGAAAAGGAGCTTGATCGCAAAAGGAAATATGTTTATGAGCATATTCCTGAATACAGATCTCTGTCTGAACAGATCGCTCATTTAAGTCTTGAATACACAAGAACGGCTTTGTCCGGCAACAGGACATCAGCTTCAGAACTTAAAGACAGGATAAGTGCCCTGTCAGCAAAGAAGAAGGCTCTTTTGACCGAAGCCGGTCTTAGCGAGGATTACCTTGAGCCTTCCTACAAGTGTCCCGATTGCAGGGATACCGGCTATATCGACGGAAGAAAGTGCCATTGCTTTATCCACAGGGAGATCCAATACAAAATATCCACTCTTTACGAGAATTCCGGGATTAGGCAGGCACTTAATGAAGTAAGCTTTGATATGGCAAGCGAGCGCTATTACAGCGGAGAAGACCTTGAACATTTTAGGGAATCCAAGAAAAAAGCAATATCTTTCGTAGAGAATTTTAATTCTGACTACCAAAATCTTTTATTCTATGGTACAGTTGGTACGGGCAAATCATTACTATCATCATGTATAGCAAGAGAATTACTGGAGCGTGAACATTCCGTCGTATATTTCAGTACGATAGGTCTGATGGATGAACTTGCAAGATCTGCTTTTGACAGGAATGAGCATAAAGGCGGCAGAAGCACATCTCTTTCCGTTGATCCGATATTTGACAGCGAATTGCTCATTATAGATGATCTCGGAACAGAACTTACCAACAGTTTTACCATATCCACGCTTTTTAATCTGATCAATGAGAGGGCGCTTAAGAAGCGTTCGGTTATAATATCGACCAATCTGTCATTGGAAGAGTTAAGAGACAGATACACGGACAGAATTTTTTCCAGACTGACCGGCGGATATACATTCTGCAGGCTTTCGGGTCCGGATATCCGAATAGCTCATAAATTTGACAAATAGAATCCAGGAGGATCATATGAACAGTTCCAACACTGAAAAACGTGAAGAAAAGCGTAATCTTGAATCCATACCCGTAGGGTCACTCAGGATAATTCCGCTAAGCAGTTGCAAAGAGTTGGGCGAAAGCATCGACTCATATCTTGTCAAGTGGCGGACAGAACGTGAGAATGAGCACAAGAACAGTATTGCTTTTGCAGGATATCAGCGTGATTCATATATCCTCAACACCAAGGTGCCCAGATTCGGAACCGGTGAAGGCAAGGGCGAGATCCTTGAATCCGTGAGAGGTTCGGATCTGTTCATACTCGTAGATGTATGTAATTATTCGCTTACATATTCCATGGGTGGTTATGTCAACCACATGTCTCCCGATGATCATTATCAGGACTTAAAGAGAATAATTGCGGCTGTCGGAGGCAAGGCAAGAAGGATCACTGTTATCATGCCTTTCCTGTATGAGAGCAGACAGCACAGAAGGACCGCAAGAGAATCTTTGGACTGTGCCATAGCATTACAGGAACTTGTCAAGATGGGCGTTGATAATATCATCACCTTTGATGCGCATGACCCCAGAGTACAGAACGCGATACCTTTAAGTGGTTTCGAGACCATACAGCCTGCGTACCAATTTATTAAAGGCTTACTTAACAATGTAAGGGATCTTCAACTTGATTCCGACCACATAATGGTGGTGAGTCCCGACGAAGGCGGAATGGGCAGAGCAATATATATAGCCAATGTCCTCGGTTTTGATATGGGAATGTTCTACAAGAGAAGGGATTACACCAAGCTTGTGAATGGACGCAATCCCATTATCGCTCATGAATTTTTGGGAACCAGCGTAGAAGGCAAGGATATCATTATTATAGACGACATGATATCTTCCGGTGACAGTGTCTTAGAGGTTGCTGCAGAGTTAAAAAAGCGTAATGCCGGAAGAATATTCGTATTTGCAACCTTTGGATTATTCACCAACGGCATCGACAGATTTGATGAATTCTACGAGAAGGGTGTTATAACCAAGATACTTACCACCAATCTTATCTATCAGCCTGAGGAGTTGCTTAATCGTGAATGGTATATAAGCTGTGACATGAGCAAATATATCGCATATATAATCGATACCCTTAACCATGATTCTTCTATCAGCGACCTGCTGATACCGAACGAACGTATTCAGACAATAGTTGCAAGATACAAAAACGGCGAGTTATGATCACTCGCCGTTACTTATTTTCTTGGCATATGTTAAGAAATGATTCCCGTTCTCTTCAAACATTTCTCGTGCATCTTTTCTTCCGATCTTATATATAGTCCCCTGCATCGGATCCATAACCACTATATTCTGCTCATTAAAACCTGTTATCAGCATAGCCGTATCATCCTGCATATAGGCTAATACCGGTATATCTTGGTTGACATAATATAGCATCATGTCCATATTACACCCCGTCAGGTTAAGGACATATACATCGGAAAGGTTATCCTGCATTATCTGATATGCTGTCTCTCCTCTTGCAAGCATATACTCCGTATTTCTGGATACTCCTTTATGACTTAGTATCGCATCAAGACAGACAGCCAATGAGTCTTTATTCTCTGTCACTCCTGCTTCTCCAATAGCCATGATCTGGTTTCTGGCAACCGTCTCGCCACGTCTGTATATCTCATTGCCATATACATCCATTACGGTTCCCCTGATCGCATATGCGCTCTCTACGGCTGTAGCTGCTTTATCATATATTCCAACCACCTCTCCGTCACCATATACAAAGAACCTGTCTTTTAACTCTTTGCTGGGAAGTTCTATATTACGTCCTCCCTCATAAAGGACTTCCTTAGGCGTAAGCAGCTTCATGCCTTTTATATCCATCTCACTCTTTATCTTGATATCACATCTCTTCTCATATTCCTCATCAGAGTGATATACATATACATTCTTTCCTTCTTTTATCTCTGCATTGCTTGTGATTTGATCGTCCTCAATCTCCAAAAGCAACCCGGTATCTTCTGATTTGACGGCACGTTTAAGAGTGATCTGATTGGCCTCTATGATCCCTCCTGTCACATATGTGCCTTCTTCACCATATTCCTTTAATATCTCTCCGCCGTCAGAACGTATCACCACTTTATTCATCGGATAGATCACGTCCCCGAGGCGATTTTCTATGATATCTTCCTGATGACATATGCCGTATATGAGGTCATCATTCATGAATCCTATCGGTCGTAAATACTCTCCGTTTTTTGCCTCAACGAAGGCAAGTTCTCCGTTGACCAGATTCATTACATTCAGTCTGCCGTATGACCCTTCACTCTCATCCGTAGGATCCTGCCAGGCAATAGTCTGTTGTGTATCAGACACGTAGAACATATCCTCATTGACGTTCTCAGTAATAACGGACTTATCCATCATCGAGGGTATGACTTTATAGATCACGCCATCCAGGAAAAGGAACAGATCTCCACCGGCATTTAAAAAGCTTAACTTTTTCATGTCACATCCGAGTATCTGTGCCGACTTCGAATATGGAATAAATGCCTGTTCTTCCACCGTATTGACCAGACTGTCGTAATAATATACCTCTACACCGACGTGTCCTTCATGTATACCTCTGTTCATGTATCCATAGACAATAAAATATATGTTGCCGTTTTCTTCAACATCCAGGATCTTGATATCACTTCCCCTGAAACGGCTTCTCTCATCATCTTCAGCGGTATCAAAAAATGCAAATAATCTTATCAGCTTATTCTCTACTGTATTGTAGCTGTACAGTCTGCCCTCGTTGACAAAAGCAACGATCTCACCTCCGTCACTCTCTAACATCTCGTCTATTCCCGAGCGTATACCGAGCATTATCCTGTCGCCATCGACAGAGGACTTATCCATGACAAATATCTCATTCATCTGCCTGTTAAACGAAAGGAGATAGAATCTCTGGTCAGTCTTTCTGATCCGGTAAAATTCGGTAACATTATAGTAAATGGTATTGCCATCCGATTTGGAAGATAACAGATAACTAAGCTCTATGGAAGCCATAGTATCACCTATCTCTCTGATGGTGACATCCGGTGTCTTAACCACCTGCGGAGATGGCAATTGTGCCCATGTGAGCTGATTCATACTGTTATGGATATTTACCGTTCCAAGACTTGTATTGTCGGCCTCACTGTCAGGCTCCATATATGCGGACAATTCCTTTATATAATCCTTGGAAAGAGTCTTGCGATTAAAATCATATACGAACTGAAGCTTTGACGCACTTTGCGCATTCTCATTAAGTACGATACGTGTATAATAATATACCGTACGTCCGTCGGTCAGATTAAGTACAAGTATCAGATTATATTCTTTATACGGTTCTATAAGATCTTTTAACTGAATAGAGGTATTAATACTCTTCTTATAATCGTCAAAATGAAGCATGCGGGTATTCTCAATGAGTCGTTCTCCATCCACGCTTCTGACTTCCACATTGATATCCGCAACCGCTGTCTCATATTTATCTATGATAAAAGAAAGAGTTCTGTCCTCACCTATGGGTGTGATACAGTCTCTTATCGTACTGCAATCCATCCTGTCCAAATAACCGTGCATCATATTGACTCTCATTCCGTCAATATTGACATAGGCAACCGGAAGATCAGGCTTACCCATATCTACGGTCATATCAGTTGTTCCCTGATTGGTATATATGGAAAAGAAGATAAGCGCAATTATGAAAATAAGGGTCGATATCCCCCATCTGATCCATGTCTTCTTCATCTGAATAACTAAATCCTGTTTTTCAAAAGACCATGCACCCTAGGCGCATGGTCCTTAATCTGCTTTACTTCAATATGTTGATACGAGTCATTGCTCTTTGCAATGCTGTCTCAGCCCTGGCTATATCCGTCTTCGGATCCCTCTCTGCCAGATAACGTTCGGCTCTTTCCTTGGCTGCCATCGCTCTCATCTCATCGATCTCATCCGGCCACTCGATCACCTCAGCAAGAATAGTTACACTCTCACCCAAGATCTCAGCGAATCCCGAATGCAATGCAGCTTTTTTGACCTCATCTTCGCCCGTTATAGTAAGTATACCCGGCTTAACTATGACAGTCATGGGGATGTGCCTCTTATATATACCAATCTCTCCCTCGGTAGTATTAAACTCCACCAAGGTCGCTTCTCCGATAAAGAATGTTCTGTCCGGAGTGATCACCCTTACTTCAAAGGTGTTGCTATTATCCTGTGCCATATATATCTCCAAAAATCACACGTTATTTAACTCTGGCAACAACGTCATCTATGCTTCCGGCGTTAAGGAAATAACTCTCGGGAATATCATCATGCTTTCCTTCAATTATCTCTTTGAAGCCTCTGATGGTCTCCGCTACAGGTACATACTTACCTTCAAGTCCGGTAAACTGTCCTGCTACGAAGAACGGCTGTGAAAGGAATCTCTGGATCTTACGTGCTCTTGCAACGGTAAGCTTATCTTCTTCACCAAGCTCATCCATACCAAGGATCGCGATGATATCCTGTAACTCCTTATACTTCTGAAGTATCTCCTGTACTCCTCTGGCAACCTTATAATGCTCCTCGCCAACGATACGGGGGTCAAGGATACGTGATGTAGACTCAAGCGGGTCCACAGCAGGATAAATACCAAGTTCCACTATAGATCGGCTAAGCACCGTTGTAGCATCCAAATGTGCGAATGTTGTAGCCGGCGCAGGGTCCGTAAGGTCATCGGCCGGCACATATACTGCCTGAACGGAAGTGATGGATCCGTTCTTGGTAGATGTGATACGCTCCTGAAGAGCACCCATCTCTGTCTGAAGTGTAGGCTGGTAACCAACGGCTGAAGGAACACGTCCGAGCAATGCCGAAACCTCGGAACCGGCCTGTGTGAATCTGAAGATATTATCAATGAACAAAAGCACATCCTTACCGGCTTTGTCACGGAAATATTCAGCCATTGTAAGACCTGTAAGTCCCACTCTCATTCTTGCTCCGGGCGGCTCGTTCATCTGACCGAAGACCATCGTAGTCTTATCTATAACTCCGGATTCCTTCATCTCGTAATAAAGGTCATTACCTTCTCTGGTACGCTCTCCAACACCGGTGAATACGGAATATCCACCATGCTCGGTAGCTATATTACGGATAAGCTCCTGAATGAGCACCGTCTTTCCAACTCCGGCTCCACCGAACAGTCCTATCTTTCCACCCTTCTGGTAAGGACATAAGAGGTCTACGACCTTGATACCCGTCTCGAGTATCTCTGCTTCCGTTGCCTGCTCTACAAATTCCGGTGCAGGTCTGTGTATCGGCTCATATGTATCGGTCTGCGGAGCCGGCTTATTGTCTATCGGCTCTCCCAATACATTGAACATTCTTCCGAGAGTATTCTCACCTACAGGAACCGTTATCGGTGCTCCGGTAGCTGCTGCATCCATCCCTCTTACAAGACCGTCCGTAGGTCCCATTGCTATACATCTTACAGTATCATCTCCAAGATGCTGAGAGACCTCAACCGTAAGCACGCTGCCATCCTGTCTGGTAACTCTGATCGCCTCGTTGATCTCGGGCAATTCACCCTCTCCAAACTTGATATCCAGCACGGCTCCTATAATCTGCGTAATCTTGCCTATATGCATCTCCGCCATACTTCTTTCCTTTCTGTTAAGTAATAACCGCTAATTCTGTGCCTGTGAACCCGCGATGATCTCTGTAAGCTCCTGCGTGATAGAACCCTGTCTGGCTCTGTTGTACTGCAATGTGAGCTTGTCTATCATCTCTTCTGCATTGGTCGTAGCATTATCCATAGCCTGCATCCTGGCTCCGTTCTCACTGGCCACAGACTCTATCATACCGCCGTATATGATACTGGTCACATACTTGGGAATGATCATATTAAGCGCTTCTTCCTCTTCAGGCTCAAAATTCATGGGAGCAACCGGTCCCAGATCTTCATCAACAGCACCTTCTATCTGTTCGATCTTATCAACCGGAAGCAATTTCATAAGCTTAGGCTCATGTACTACCGTATTCTTAAAATTCGTATATGCCAGATATATCTCGCCAATCTCACCCGCTCTGTAAGCAGCAAGCAATACGGAAGACAATCTCATGGCATCCACATAATCGGGAGCATCTATCATCGCAGAATAATCATCGGCCAAAGCATATCCATGTCTGTTCATGGCCTCTCTGCCCTTCTTACCCAGCGTATAGATGATCATATCTTCTTTCTTGATATCACTTCCCGACACGAGCTTAACTATATTGGAATTATATCCGCCGGCCAATCCTCTGTTACCGGTGATCATAATGATCGCCTTCTTGTCAGACTCGTTGCCTTTTACATACGGATGCTGTATCTCGCCCGCTCTGGCAAGCATTGAACTTACAGTTCGATACATGTAATCAAAGTATCCCTTGCTGTTCTGTGCTGCCTGCTTGGTACGTTGCAGCTTGACCGTGGACACGAGCTTCATAGCCTTAGTGATCTGCCCGGTGCTCTGTATACTGCTTCTACGTCTTTTGATATCTCTCATAGACGCCATATATAATCACCATCCAATCATTAAAAGTTATTTAAACTGTGCCTTAAATTCGGTGATCGCCTTATTAAGCAACTCATCCGTAGCATCCGAGATCTGCTTCTCCTCAGCGATAGCCTTCGGAATCTCAGGATATTTGGTATCAAGGAACTCAAACAGTTCTGTCTCAAATCTTGTAATGGCACTTACCGGAACATCCAAAAGATGCTTCTTGGTAGCCACATAGATGATGATAACCTGATACTGTACAGGCATCGGCTTATACTGAGGCTGCTTAAGGATCTCTCTAATACGTTCGCCCTGTGCAAGCTTCTCTTTTGTATCGGCGTCAAGTTCCGAACCGAACTGTGCAAATGCTGCAAGCTCTCTGTACTGTGCAAGCTCCACACGAATGGGAGCCGCTATCTTCTTCATGGCTTTGATCTGAGCGGCACCACCAACTCGTGATACCGACAGACCTGCGTTGATAGCCGGTCTGAATCCGGAATTAAACATCTCAGTTTCAAGATAGATCTGTCCGTCTGTTATTGATATAACGTTAGTCGGAATGTATGCAGATACATCGCCGGCCTGAGTCTCAATGATCGGCAAAGCCGTAAGAGATCCGCCGCCATACTCCTCACTCATTCTGGCTGCACGCTCAAGTAATCTTGAATGCAGATAGAATACATCTCCGGGATATGCCTCACGTCCGGGCGGACGCTTAAGCAGTAATGAGAGTGTACGATAAGCGGTCGCATGCTTACTTAAGTCATCATAAATGACAAGCACATCTCCACCGTTCTCCATCCACTCTTCACCGATAGCACATCCTGCATAAGGAGCGATATACTGCAAAGGTGCAAGCTCACTGGCCGTAGATGCTACTACAGTCGTATATGCCATTGCCCCATACTCTTCAAGAGTCTTAACGATATTGGCAACCGTAGATGCCTTCTGACCTATGGCAACATATATACACTTAACACCCTGTCCTTTTTGATTGATTATGGTATCAATGGCTATGGCAGTCTTACCGGTCTGTCTGTCTCCGATAATAAGCTCTCTCTGTCCTCTTCCAATGGGAACCATTGAATCTATAGCTTTGATACCTGTCTGCAACGGAGTATCAACCGACTTACGTGTGATAACACCTGATGCAACTCTCTCTATCTGACGATACTTGTCAGTCTGAATAGGTCCTTTGCCATCTATAGGCTGACCAAGGGCATTGACAACCCTGCCCAACATAGCATCACCAACAGGAACCTCAACAACTCGTCCCGTAGTCTTTACTATGTCGCCTTCATTGATATTCTTGTGATTACCGAGCAAAACGGCACCAACATTGTCTTCCTCAAGGTTGAGCACCATGCCGTATATCTCGCCCGGGAATTCGAGCAACTCACCCTGCATGGCCTTTTCCAAGCCATGAACACGGGCGATACCGTCGGCCACCTGAATAACGGTTCCGACGTCCGAAATCTCCATCTCCTTCGAATATCTCTTGATCTGATCCTTGATGACTGAACTTATCTCTTCTGGTCTTAAATTCATGGATCTTTTCCTTTCCTCGACTTTACTCTGTACTAATCCAACATAGTATTAAGCAAACTATGTTTGAGATTCATGATCTTGGTACGTATACTGCTGTCTATTACCCTGTCACCTATACGTATCTGCATTCCACCGATGAGATCCTCATCTATACTGTAGTACATCTTCATGCTCTTATATGAAGTGGTAGCAAGCAGTCTGTCCTCAATCTGCTTCTTCTGGGCATCATCAAGTTCCATGGGAGTAGTAACATAAGCAGTCCCTATCCCTTTTATGGTCTCAACCTGTCCCGTAAAATACTCAAGTATACTGCGTATCTCTGCAAATCTGCCTTTTGAGACGATCGTTACGATAAATCCTGTCAATTCATCCGACGATCTGCCTTTGAAGACATTCTCAACCACCTTGATCTTGTCTTCCAAATCGACTCTCGGATTATTGATCAATCTCTCAAAGTCCGGATTATCTGACAGTATCGTACCAAGCGCTATCACTTCCTCGGATATCTCATCCAGCTTATTCTCTTCTATGGCCAACTCAAGTAAGGCGTCGCCATATGTTTTGGAAATCAGCTTTGCCATGTACTGTCACCTATCTCCTTTAATGTATCTTCCACCAGCTTACTCTGGACACTTGTATCCATATTCTGTCCGATCACCTTGCCGGCTATGGCGGAAGCCACATCGATCATCTCTTTCTTGACATCATCAGCCACACGCTTTTTCTCAAGTTCTGCTTCAACGCCGGCTCTTGCAATGATGCCTGAAGCCTCTTCCTTGGCCTTGGCTATGGTAGCTGCCTCGCTGTCCAAAGCCTTACGTCTTGCTTCGCTTAAGATAGTCTCAGCTTCTTTGTCAATATCATGGAGCTTCTGCTCATATTCGCTCTTCAAAGCCCTGGCATGATCCAGATTCTCTTTGGCCTCATCAAGTTCGCTCTTAATCTTCTCCTGACGCTTTTTCAAAAACTCCCTTGCGGGATTGAAGAAAAAGTATGAAGCAAAGAAAAACAGTGCGATAACTGCGATCAATGTCAGAAGCGCATCATGCAGCAACTGCATATCAAGGTCGAACAATCTCGGACTCATCTCTTCTGCTGCCGCAAGTATGAAACCTGCATTAGTATATAGATTCAACCTTCTGCCTCCTTTCTGTAAGTATTACCTGAAGGCATTATTTAGCCAGAGGCTTAACAAAGATAAGGATCATTGCTATAAGAAGACCGTAAAGACCTGTCGTCTCCGCAACGGCCTGACCCAAAAGCATGGTACCTGTGATATCACCCTTGGCTCCGGGATTACGTCCTACTGCTGAAGCTGCATGTCCTGCCGCAATACCCTGGCCTACACCGGGTCCGATACCTGCTATAACTGCAAGACCGGCACCTATCGCCGAACATCCGAGAATAAAGTTTGTGTTGAATTCCATAATCCATTCCTCCGTAAATAAATTATTAGTTATCTCCCATAGCATCTGCTATGTATGTCATCGTAAGCATACAGAACACATACGTCTGTATTGCCCCGGAAAACAGGTCGAAATATACATGTAACGCTGCCGGCCAGATCACTGCGATCTTGCTTAACAGTCCATATATCAGAGCCATCATTACCGTGCCGGATAAGATATTGGCAAAAAGACGAAGCGACAATGATATAGGTACCGCCACATCACCTATGACATTGATAGGTGCCCAGAACGGCCAAGGATCACATAATCCCTTCAGGAAACCCGATACCTTCTGATATCTTATCTTGGTAACAAATATCAGCGTAAATGTGATCAGGCCAAGCGGTAACGTAGTACCGTAATCCGCTGTCGGTGGTCTTAAGCCCATAAGACCGGATATATTGCTGAATACAATAAATATAAAGATGGTTCCGATATAATTGCGGAAATTCCGCCCCTTGGTACCCATGGTGGACTCCACCATACCGTCAAGCTTCTCCACAATAATCTCTACAACATTCTGGAAGCCTTCCGGAACCTCCTTACCCTTCTTCATAGCTCTTCCGGCCACATACATGAATATCATGAGTGTGATAAGAACTATAAGCGTACATACGTGAGTCGTCGTGATCCATACCTTCTGTCCGAAAAAATCATAGGAGAAGATACCATGGATCATGAAATCCACTTCTGTATCCGCTGCCAATAAAATCGGATTCATAGACCCACCTCCTTATCTGTATATCTGTCAAATATTCTCTTCATTAACGGTTGAAAATAAGCTCCTGCCTTGACTCCCATGATGCCCAGAAATCCGGCCAACATCATGGTATTGCCTCCCGCATACCACAGGATGACAAGACTTGCGGCCACAACCGCGTATCGCAAAATGCTCTGCTTAAGCGAAAAAGCAGCGGCACCCCGCTCATTATCGGCATTAACCGTAAGGTTATGTGCGAGCGACCACCAGATGTGATAAGCATAAGCAGTAGCAAGTACTATACCGATCCATAATCCGATGCTGTAACCTATCTTATCCGGAATAAACCAGATCACGGTCACCTGACACAGCAGTCCAAAAGCAAGAATACCCATTATAAGCAAAATAAGCGTCTCATCTATTCTCTTTTTCATCCGAGTATTCTCTCTTGGCCAATATATATATATTCCTGGCACCTGCTGCCGCACCGACAAAAAACAGGATAATAAAAAAGACACTGGTCCCGAACCTGCGGTCTATAAAATACCCGATCGCAGAACATAAAAAAATGGGGACTAACATATTGATGGCAAACTGAGTAATATAGGATAAGATTCTTATATTATTGCTGCCATGTGTCCCCTTCACGAAATGTCCCTTTCACTTTATTACGCAATATTATACTAAAATTTCAATAAACTGTAAAGAAAACCATCAATATTCGGACAACATTTCTTTTGCAATTTTTTGACTATTCCGTGTTATCCTTTTGCCCTGCATACCCGTCAATTATATCTGTATAACGCTTAAATTCTCCCGTCTGGTATGCATTGATAAGATTACCAAGCCGCCTTACTGCCGTATGGAACATCTCATCCGTTATAAGTCCTTTATCGTAAGCCTCGCTCAGTTCATCAACATCCAAAACATTCAGATGTCCTTCCCCGTCAACGGTTATATCCGCCAAAAGATCTGTCACGGTAAGTTCATCTTTCGTTTCATTAAGATCATACTCAACGATATCACAGTACCAATACAGGAGCGAATCATCCTCCCGCAGGAATTTACTGACCTTGATCCCCTCTTCAAACAGATACAGCGAATAGCCATGATGGAAGTCTTTACGCGGTTTTAAAGTCTTCCATTCCGTGACAAGGATCTTCTCGTCCATGTGTAAAATTATATCATCTTTTAACTTTACGCATTCCTGTGGTATGATCCTTCGACGATATAATGTGATATCCATACTGTTCGCCACCCCCAAATCATGATCAGTAGAATATATGTGCCCCTATCTGTATGCCTGAAAGCCCTTCTATCGGTGTACGGAAGTACACACAGTTACCTACATTGGTATGACCGCTCATTGCTTCATCCGCTGCCTTGTAACATGCGGCCGTCGCTTTATCGGATGCTAGTGCCAAAGCCAGATGCCCGTCTCCTACCGGCGAAAACTGCTTGTTCTGATAGATAACCCCGACTACTGTATCCGGATATACCGAACTCAACACTCTGTTTATCACAACGGCGCCTACGGCCAGCTGTCCCTCATACGGCTGATTCCCCGCCTCGCAGTATATCAGATTGGCAAGTAACATCCGGTCGCCCTCTTCAAATGTCACTTCGGATATATCTCTCCATTTGGACTGCGCTGCCAGCTTGGACATCGCTATTTCTTCCGCAAGCTTTTTCTTAAGAGCGGCGATATTTTCCTCTTCTTCTGCAGCCTTGACAGCGTATGCATCGGCAACCGCTTCAAAAGCCTTGATCTCATTGGAATATCTGCCTATCTCGGAAGAAGTGGCATTAACGTATCCCGTTACCTTTGCCTGTTCTTCTGCGACCTGAGCATGATATTCATCAAGTTCTCTCTTCTCCTCTTCAAGTTTAGCCTTGGTATCCTCAACACTCTTGCGAGTCTCTTTAAACTGCGTGAGCATACGCCTGTCATAATCAGAGAGCATCTCTATATAATTATTCTTGTTGAGGAACTCGGAAAAACTCTTGCTGTTAAAGAGCATATCGTAATAGGTATACTCCTGTTTTTCGTACATGAACCTTATACGAAGCTTCATGGCCTCATACTGTTCCTGCTCGATACGAAGAGCCTCATTAAGATCCGCAGTGGTCTGCTCGATCTCCTCTTCCTTATCGGCTATGGCCTTCTCAAGATCCGCCAGATTGTCACTGACAGTGGCAAGTTCCACATTAAGCTGATGAAGCTGCCCCTCAAGAGTTCCCTTGGTATTGTTCAGAGAATCGATATTATCTTTTGTATCGCTTAATATCTGCGTCGTGGCAGCATGCTCCTGCTCGGCCTGCTCCAATTTCTGTTTTGTCTCTTCTATCTCTGCCTTTGCATATGATACAGGGACAATAGAAGTAAGCAATATGGCCGTTATGCATGCAACCGCTTTTTTAGACGATCTTATGGTCATCCCGTTACGCATCCTTTATACATCAATAGTCAGTGTCCTTCCGGTAGGCTCATACTTTTTATATACAATACCTGCCGCATCAAACATGCGCTTAGCCGCAATATTACCGGGAGTGCCTGCATATTTGTCACTGTCATATATTACGGTCTTTATTCCACACTGAATAATGGCCTTGGCACATTCGTTACACGGAAAAAGAGAGACATACAACTTTGATCCCACAAGAGAGCCCCCTCTGTAGTTGAGTATCGCATTAAGCTCACTGTGAGTCACATATGCATACTTGGTCTCAAGCATATCTCCGTCTCTGTCCCACGGAAAATCCTCATCCGAGCATCCGTTGGGAAAACCGTTGTAACCCATGGACAATATCTTATTGTCCTCTCCCACTATGCACGCGCCGACCTGCGTATTGGGATCTTTGGATCTCATTCCCGCAAGCTTGGATATCCCCATAAAATATTCATCCCAGCGAATGTAGTCTTCTCTTTTCCCCATTTCTGTCTCCTTAGCTGCCACGGCTCTGTGGCCCTTAAGCAGTATCCCACAATGCTATTTCGTTCCGAATATGCGATCTCCCGCATCTCCCAAGCCGGGTACTATATATGCATTCTCATTAAGCTTTTCATCCAAAGCACCCACATAAATATCTACATCCGGATGAGCGCTCTGCAATGCCTCTATTCCTTCCGGTGCTGCAATGATGCACATAAAATGAATCTTTTTGCATCCCTTATCCTTAAGCATCTGTATGGCAGCCGAAGCACTTCCGCCTGTTGCAAGCATCGGATCTACCACAAAAACTTCTCTTGATGCACAATCTGCGGGAAGCTTACAGTAATACTCTATCGGAAGATGAGTCTCGGGATCTCTGTACAATCCTATATGGCCGACTTTTGCCGCAGGTATAAGAGTAAGCATACCATCTACCATTCCGAGTCCCGCACGAAGTATCGGAACCACTGCAAGCTTTCTGCCCTTAAGTTCCTTTACCGTAGTCTCACATATGGGAGTCTTGATCTTAACATCCGCAAGCTGAAGATCCCTTGTAGCCTCATAGCAGATAAGCATCGCGATCTCAGATACTGTCTGCCTGAAATCCTTGGTACCCGTGTCCTCTCTCCTGATGTAACCGATCTTGTGCTGGATCAACGGATGATCCATGATCATAACCTTTGCCATGACTATACCTCCTAACCCTCTATCAATCCTATTCTTCTTATATGTTTTTCCTCATTGGAAAAAGGTGTATCTATAAATGTATCCACAATATCATAAGCCATGTTAGGTCCGATAAGAGCACCTCCGATGGCCAACATATTGGCATCATTATGAAGTCTCGTCATCTTGGCCGACAAGGGTTCACTACACAAAGCACATCTTATACCCTTTACCTTATTGGCCGTTATGGATATACCGATTCCGGTAGTACATACCACGATCCCCCTGTCACACTCGCCTCCGGCAACCGCCTCGGCTGCAGCCCTGCCATAGATCGGATAATCACATGAGCTTAGATCATTGCATCCGTAATCAACGACTTCGATCCCTCTTTCTTTAAGATGAGCCTTGATAAGCTCCTTCATGTTGTAGCCGCCGTGATCGCTTCCCAACGCCACTTTCATCCTTA
>JAEEGL010372797.1_pt1 | contig 21358 bp, 18 predicted proteins | sample 9134231 | NCBI WGS metagenome assembly JAEEGL01 (sample SAMN16246548, study PRJNA631951) | gut metagenome | biome: gut microbiome; feature: rumen; material: fiber-attached | host: Bos | place: Iran: Karaj | collected 2018-10
CAGGTCAGGGTAGGATCCCACGCGATCTTTGAACGGCCGGGCAGCAGGCCGGTCCAGGTCCCCAACCACAGAGAACTTAACGAACAGACCGCAAAACAGATACTCAAGGTCGCTGGCATCGATAAAGATTGACGGAGGCAGAAATGACTGAATATGTATTCCCTGCTGTTTTTCACAGCAACGACGACGGCAGTTACACCGTGACCTTCCCGGATCTTCCCGGGTGCATCAGCGAAGGGAAAAGCCTCGGTAACGCGATCTCTATGGCCGAGGCCGCGCTCAAACAATGGATCGAATATCTGTCGGAGAAGAATGAACAGATACCGGCGCCCCGCAGTATCGACAGAATATCTGTGGAAAGCCGAGTGTTTCCGAGCTATATCCGCGTCGAGACACGCGACAAGAGAGCGGTCCGGCGCACCGTCAGCCTGCCCCGCTGGATGGACGAAGGCGCGGTCCGTGAAGGTCTGAGTCTTTCGCGTGTCCTGCAGGACGCGCTCGAAGGAAAACTGCAGAAGACAAGATGAGCTCCTACTCACGGGAAAAAAGAAGACCGAGGGTCCTGAGACTCTCGGTCTGTTCATGTGGTGCAGGTAAGAGGACTCGACGCGTTTTTGCGTTCGCGAAACCGCCCTCCTCGCTTTCGCTCGGAGCCTAACGGTCCACCGGACCGTTATCCCTTCACAGGTTCGAGTCCTTTTTGTCGCATATCAACAAAAACAACAGGAGACCCCGTCGGTCTCCTGTTATTCTTGTGGTGCAGGTAAGAGGACTCGAACCTCCATGAAATCGCTTTCACACGGACCTGAACCGTGCGCGTCTGCCAATTCCGCCATACCTGCGTATTCAAGCGAACACTGGAAGTATATATCAAGCCACACGCCTTGGCAAGTTTTTTTTGATGGACACGTATTACTGTTGACTTAAGCGGATTTCAATGCTATCCTCTGATTGCCATATATTTCCAATTTTCGTAGAGCTTTTGCCGAATGAGCTTGCAATGGTGGCGACGAACTGGTATCCTTGATGTAAGAATTTCTTACCTTAAGGAGGACATCATGGCTATCGAATTATTGACCGTATCATCAAAAGGACAGGTGGTACTCCCTGCCTCGATGCGCAAAACGCTTGCTATCGAGACAGGATCGAAGCTGGCCGCGTACGCGACTGATGATCTGATCATGCTGAAAGTCGTGCGCATACCGACAGCCGAGGATTTCGCGGCAAAACTTGATGAAGCAAAAGCCTGGGCCGCGTCGGTAGGATACCAGGAAGCTGATGTGGAACCGATCATCAAAGAGGTCCGACAAAAAAGACGTAAATGAACATAGTGATCGATACAAACGTAGTTATTTCCGGGACTTTCTTTGGCGGCGCTCCTCGCCGTGTCCTGGAAGCTGTTGTCCGGCATGAAATGACCGCGTTTGCGTCGCCCTCAATAATCGCCGAGTATAACGAGGTCGTCGAGGAGATGATCAGTCGGAAACAAGGCGATCTCTCCCCCGCTCTTCTGACACCATTTATCCTGAATCTAAGGGTAATAGTTACTACCACAGAAGTAAAGGTGTGCCGCGACCCGGATGACGATAAATTCCTGGAATGCGCGGTCGATTCCGATTCCCTTTATGTCGTCAGCGGAGATAAGGACCTTCTCGAGCTTAAGCGCTTTGAAGGCGTAAACATCATCACCGCAGCGGAATTCTGTAACAGATTCTTATAGACAATAAAAAACGCGCTCCGGATCTGGCATCTCGACCGGGCGCATTCTATTTCATATCATTTCGTTTTACCGTATTTTTCGATCTTCTCTAGCATCTCATACAGCTGCTCCTGTCGTTCTTCACTGACTGAGGCAACTATCTCATAACACTTCATCGGAATCGTCGGTTCACCTTCGGCGTATTCATCTATGTTCTCGAACAGTTTGGCCATAGGAATGCCTAAACCTCTCGCTATCTTGCCGACGGTGTCTACCGTAGGCGTCTTTTCCGCGCGCTCGACTTGACCAATGTATGTAAAGTGCAGTCCCGCCAGCTCGGCAAGCTTCTCTTGACTAATGCCCTTGTTCGTTCTCAGATCTCTGATTCTTTTTCCCAATACTTTCGAAAGCGTTTCCATAACATCTGTTCTCCTGACCTAGGTGATCACGAGAACAGTCTATAGGCATCGCTTCGACGAACCAACAGACTATAGACATTACTTTATTACGAATATATACTATAGATATTATTTCCAAGTATTAAGTATCCATAGTATGTCTGATTCTTTAGGCGTGATTCTCGAACGATGTGGATGATCTCAGCCTTCAGAAGAACGGGTCATCGCTTGGAAACGAAAGGGGCATTTGAAATGACAAAGCGTCACTTAAACAGAGATGAAAGGAAAACTGTCCCGCCGACAAAGATGAATATGTTGTCATTGTTCTCCGGCTGCGGCGGTATGGACATAGGGTTTGAAGGCGAGTTTGTTTGCCTGAGAAAATCAGTTAATGCCGATATCCACCCAGAATGGATAATACGCGAAGATGGAGAATGGGTCACAGTCGCCCCTACCATCTTCAAGACAGTTTTCGCGAACGATATCCGTCCCGACGCGAAAGCCGCATGGGTTTCCTATTTTTCAAAGAGGTACAGGTCCGCGAATGAGATCTATCGTCTTGACAGCATCGTTGATCTTGTCAAACGCGCCCAAAACGGTGAAACAGTCTTCCCTGAGGATATAGATATCGTTACCGGAGGGTTTCCTTGCCAGGACTTTTCAATAGCCGGGAAAAGGCTTGGATTTGACTCTCAAAAAAGCCATCTTGGTAAAGCGTTAGAAAGTGACGAGCCGTCTATCGAAAGCCGCGGGCAGCTCTATATGTGGATGCGAGACGTCGTGACACTTACTGAGCCTAAGCTGTTTATCGCGGAGAACGTTAAAGGCCTTACAAATCTATCTGATGTTAAAGATGTTATAGAGCATGATTTTTCTCAAGCCGGAAATGGAGGCTATCTGGTCGTCCCAGCTAAAGTGTTGTATGCCCCTTACTATGGGGTCCCTCAGTCTAGAGAAAGGGTCATATTCTTTGGCTTTATGAAATCGGCGCTAAATGAAGACGCACTCACGGCGTTAGTTAAGGACACTATCCCGGCGGAATATGATCCTTATCCGGTTAAAACACATGGAGATGGCTTGATGCCTATTGTGACCGTATATGACGCTCTTCATGATCTTTCCGAGCCGGAATTCTCTGATGACCCTTCGCAGCAGAAGTATTCAAAAGCGAAGTATATGGGCGCTCATTGTCAAGGGCAGACTGAAGTTAAGATGGATTCTGTGGGTCCGACCATCCGGTCTGAGCATCATGGAAATATTGAATACAGAAGGCTCAGTATAGAGCATGGGGGAAGGCATCTAGACGCCTTGGCTAGCGGGCTTAAAGAACGAAGATTGACTGTAAGAGAATGCGCGCGTCTTCAGACGTTCCCGGACGATTATCAGTTCATTCTGAAGAAGACTGATGAAAACGTCGGAGTATCTTCCAGTGACGCCTACAAGATAATCGGGAACGCGGTCCCTTGCGTGCTAGCCTACAGCATAGCGAAAAGCATCGAATCGAAATGGAAGCTTTATTTTAAGGGGGAATAGCGGATGATAGTGTCAGTAAACCCCAATCCCAGCCTTGCTGAATTCAGAAATCTGATGGCCAAAACGGACCAGATCCTGAATGATGACGCGTACGTCCGCCCATCGTATTACGCTTCGCGCAGTGGCAGTCCGTTGGAAGATGATGTCATGAGCGCGTTGGAAGAAAGCTCTCGAGGAACACCTTTCGCTGGCACCATAGAGAAGATATCAGGGCAAAGATTCCCTGATATTATCGCGGCGAAACTGTACGGGGTTGAAGTAAAAAGCACAAAAGATGATCACTGGACGTCGACAGGCAGCAGTATTCTTGAGTCGACCCGTATACGGGGGCTCAAAAGGATCTATATGACATTCGGAAAACTTGGCGGGACACCTATACAGTTTCTATCAAAGCCATATGAAGAATGTCTGTATGATATCGCCGTTACGCACATGCCGCGATATTTGATCGACATGCAGTTACGCCCCGGGGAGACGATCTTCGACAAGATCGGTGTGCCATATGACGAACTGCGCCAACTGGATAATCCTATCACACCGGTCGCCGAGTATTATAAAAGTCAGCTTGGCCCTGGCGAGAGCTTATGGTGGACCGGCGACAACAGTGAAAGCGTCGCGCCTCCCACTGTCAAACTATGGACCAGCCTGCCGCAAGAGATAAAAGAGTATCTGACAGTACAAGGTTATGTATTGTTTCCCGAAGTTCTGGCGCACGGAAGCCCGAAGAAATACAACCGGTACGCTCTCTGGATGGTTACGCAAAAAGGCGTTGTGAATACTAACATTCGTGACAGCTTTTCAGCGGGCGGTAAAGTCACAATGCGAACAGTTGAAGGATATGCCGTTAAAATGCCTGCAGCCTTCGGGAGAATCAAAAAATACCACGAACTGATAGAGAGTCTTCTCGCTGAGATAGATGGACCGACACTCGAGGAGTATTGGGAGCAACCTGTTTCCGATGATCGCTTAAAGCAATGGTGTCAACTGGTAGCGCTTGAAGCTAAATCTGAACCTGGCATAGGCTATCAGACCGCGTATGGCGTACTAACGAGTATCTTTCCTGAAATCAGAAGAGAGCTTTCAAGACAACAAAGCATACGCCCCATCAATCAATCACGCAGTAGCTCAGCAGCGGAATCCATTAGTTTCTACGTAGGGAAAGAAGACGATTGATCCATGAAGGGAAAACCGAGAACCCCTGAAATAACACATAGAATAATGTCAGCTATTCCTTCCAAGAACACTCGTCCCGAAATCGCGTTAAGAAAAGCATTGTGGAGCAAGAAACTAAGGTACAGGGTAAACTATGATAAATTGCCGGGCAAGCCAGATATCGTTTTTACTAAGCAGATGGTAGCAGTATTCTGCGATGGTGATTACTGGCATGGCCATAATTGGGCAATCCGCGGTCTATCATCTTTGGAAGAAGAATTGAGTGGTTATTCTGAGTACTGGCGCGCGAAAATACTACGCAACATTGAGCGCGATGAAGAAGACAATAAAGCTCTCCAGTCTTTAGGATGGACGGTCTTACGTTTCTGGGAAAGCGACATTAAGCGAGATCTTGATGGTTGCGTTCACGCCATCCAAGAAGCTTTACTTAAAGCTGCGATCCCGCAAGTCTCGTCACGCTCACGCGGATGAATGTGAAAGATGCTTCTATCCTCCTGTTTTCTCAATATAGACAGATCTCCCCTCCGATTTTCGAAAATTCATATACTTAACAAATGAAAGCTCAGGCGCAAGCAAACGCGCCTGAGCCTTCTGGTTTTACATACTGAAGCGGGGGTATTGACATTTCGATTTCTGAATGATATCATTTTGATACCACAAGAACAAAAACCGGTAAGTTAAACGGAAAGCCGAATTCAAAGGGCCGGTATCGAGGCCGCGGCGGACCGGGAAAGGATAGAAAAATGCAGGAAATCATTCTCAACAGGAAGAAGAACGGGATGCTCGTTCTGCTTGCGAGCATCGTCGCCTACATCGCGGCGATAATGCTGATCATAATAAGCGCGAACGCGCCGGGCCCGGTCTGGATCAAAGGTATCGTGATATTCTGCTGCGTCGTCTGGCTGGCCTTCGGATGGATACTCTGGCTCGGCCTCAAGGTCGTAAAGCCCCAGGAGGCGCTGGTCCTCACCCTCTTTGGAAAGTACGTGGGGACGCTGAAGACCGAAGGCTTCTACTTCGTCAACCCCTTCTGCGTGGCCGTCAACCCCGCCGCCAAGACCAAGCTCAACCAGAGCGGCGACGTCGACTCCGGAAGCAAGAAGGCGATAGTCCTCTCCCCGCAGGGCAATATGGAGGTCGACCCGAACGGAAAGAAGATCTCGCTGAAGATCATGACCCTCAACAACAGCCGCCAGAAGATCAACGACTGCCTCGGAAACCCGGTCGAGATCGGGATCGCGGTGATCTGGAAGGTCATCGACACCGCAAAGGCCGTCTTCAACGTCGACAACTACAAGGAATACCTCTCGCTGCAGTGCGACAGCGCTCTCAGGAACATCGTACGCCTCTACCCCTACGATATCGCGCCCAACGTCGATACCACGGGCGACGGGATAGCGGACGAGGGGAGCCTCCGCGGATCGAGCGAGGTCGTGGCGAACAGGATCAAGGAGGAGATCCAGTCCAAGGTCTCCGAAGCCGGGATCGAGATCATCGAAGCCAGGATAACCTACCTCGCCTACGCTCCCGAGATCGCGGCGGTGATGCTCCAGCGTCAGCAGGCCTCGGCGATAATCGACGCCAGGAAGATGATAGTCGACGGAGCGGTCGGGATGGTCGAGATGGCCCTCGACAGGCTCAACGAGAACAAGGTCGTCGAGCTCGACGACGAGCGCAAGGCCGCGATGGTCTCCAACCTCCTCGTAGTGCTCTGCGGAAACCACGACGCCCAGCCCGTCGTGAACTCCGGAAGCCTGTACTAAACGATGGCTGACGAGCGAAAAAAGCAGATCCCTCTGCGTCTTTCCGAAAGGCTCTACGCGCAGCTGGCGGCATGGGCTGAGGACGAGTTCCGCTCGGTGAACGGGCAGATAGAATATCTGCTCACGGAGTGCGTGAGAAAGCGCGGCAAAGGCGCGAAGGAAGGCGGCGACCAGGACAAGGCTTGAGTACGAGCCCAGGCATGGGCCCCAAAGGCCGAAAATCGGCCGAATAAGGCCGGAAAACCACCGGACAGCACCAATTACCGTTCAAAACAAAAAACGGGCCGAAAGGCCCGTTTTTCAGTCTCATTTCAGTTTTACTTCAGATACTGCAGCGCGACCTGCGCGTAGGCGGCGGCTCCTCTGTAGAGGACGTCCTCGTCGAAGAGGACGCGGCAGTTGTGGCCCGGATAGTGCTTGCCCTCTGGCGAGCGGCTCCAGACCTCGAACATGCAGGACGGACAAAGCTTCGAGAACTCCGAGAAGTCCTCGCTGACCATGTTGCGCTTGTGCCCTACCGGCTCTACGGCGTCGCCGAGTAGGTCGTGCAGCCACTCGCGGGCCTGAGCCGTGAAGGCGGGATCGTTGTAGAGCAGCCCCGTTCCTTCGGTGTAGAAGTCGACCTTGACCCGGTAGGCCAGCTCGACGCTCTTCATGATGTCCTTTATGCGGCCGAGTATATATTCCCTGCGCTCGTCGTCGAACATGCGCAGAGTCCCCTCGAAGGTACAGCGCTGCGGGATTATGTTCGAGACCTCGCCGCCCTCGATCTTGCATATCGTAAGGCTCGCGGGAAGCTGGGGATCGAGCTCGTAGCGCATCATGTCCGTGAGCTCCTCGATGAGCTTAGCCGAAGCTACGATGGCGTTGATCCCGGTGTGGGGAGACGAGCCGTGGGCCGACTTGCCCGTTACCGTGAACACGACCTTGTTGCAGGAGGACATGAAACCGCCCTCGGTACAGCTTATATCTCCCGTGTTCTTCGTCTCGCTCGGGAAGATATGCATCGAGAAGCAGTGGTCGGGCTTGGGGTCGAGCTTGGGACTGTTCACGACGTAGATCGCGCCGCCTACCCTCTCCTCGGCCTCCTGGAAACACAGCATGACCTCGCCGTTGAGCTCGGCCTCGTGGGCCTTGAGGAGCTTCGCTCCTCCGAGCAGCATAGTCATGTGGTTGTCGTGGCCGCAGGCGTGCATCTGCCCCGGATTCACGGAGGCGAAGGGAAGTCCGGTCTCCTCCTGTATGGGGAGAGCGTCCATATCCGCGCGGAGAAGTATGGTCTTTCCGCCCTTCTTTCCGAACCTGGCGAGGAAGCCCCCGCCTTCGATGTGTTCGTAGGGGATACCGAGAGCTTCGAGCTCCTTCGCGACTCTGCCCTCAGTCACGGGCAGATCGTTGCCGAGCTCGGGATGGGCGTGGAAGAACCTTCGAAGTTCCACCAGTTCAGGCTGAAGAGCCTTTGATTCTTCAAGAAGTGTCATGATACGGCCGCGCGCCGTATATAACGGCGCGCATCCTCCTTTACTTTACATAAAGCTTTATTTTGTTTCGTGTATGACGGGCTGTCCGGCGAACTTGCCGAGGCACTTCCCGCCCTCGAGATCGAGCACTCCGTTGACCAGAACGTACTCGAGACCGACGTTGGGTCTGAAGGGATGGATGTAATCCGAGGTCGCGTGGATCTTATCGTAGTCGAATACGCAGATATCCGCGGCGTATCCTTCCTTGATAAGGCCCCTGCCCTTGAATCCCATCGAGATCGCCGGACCTCCGGTCATGCTGCGTATGCATTCCTCGGGAGTCCGAAGACCATTGTCCCTGATGAGTTCGATCCTCTTGACCATGGTCGAGGTCCCTCTGGGATGGCCCCCGCTGATCTGCTCGGGATCGTGGTGCTGGTCGTAGGAGAACCAGTCGCAGCCCGCGTAGACGAGAGGATCGGCAGCGTAGGTCTTGATGTCCTCGAGGTTCTGACATCTGTATATCCCCTGCACGACGCCGTTGTTCGCGACAAGTATATCCGCCATGACGTCGATGGGCTTCTTGCCCTCTTCCTCGGCGATCTGCGCGAGAGTCTTGCCGACGTACTGCGGGGTCGCTGCCGCGCCGGAGATGGTAGCGCCCTCGAAGCCGGAGTCGTAGATAATGCTCTCGAATTCGTCGGCCTCGTTGTAGAGCGAATACTCGATCTTCTGTCTGAACTCGGGAGTCTTGAGGAGCTCCAGGGTCCTCGCCTTGCCCTCGGTAAGGTACTTGGGCGGGATCTGGGAGATCAGCGGCGCCGAGCCAGAGTCGTAGGGATATTGGTCGGCGAAGACGTTCATACCCTGATCCTTCGCCTCGTGGACGAGCTTTAAGACTTCCTTCGAGAGTCCGAGATTGTGCTTGCCCATGACCTTGATGTGGGAGATCAGGACGCTCGCCCCGCTCCTTCTTCCGATCTCGAGACATTCCTTGATGGCGTTGATGAGGTTGTTGCCCTCGCCTCTTATGTGGGAAGCGTAGACTCCGCCGTAGGCGGCGACGACCTTGGCGAGCTCGGAGAGCTCGTCGATATCGCCGTAGATCGAAGGCGCGTATACGAGACCCGTGGAGTAGCCGAAGAAGCCGGCCTCCATGGCGATCCTTACGCTCTCCTTCATGTCAGCCATCTGGGCGTCCGTGGGCTTGGCCGGGGACATCCCCATGGCGTGGGCGCGTATGGCGTTGTGTCCGATAAGGAAGGCTACGTTGTTTCCGAGCTCGGTCCGCCTGGCCTCCTCCATAAAGGTCTTCGAGTTCTCGCAGATCTTTATGATGCGGGCGCGCTCCTCGTCGGAGACGGGCTTTCTTATGGGGTTGGCAGGAGTGTCGTTGGGGAACGGAGCCGGAGATTCGCCGCAGTTTCCAACGAGCTGGGTGGTTATGCCCTGCTCTATGCAGTTATACGTGTCGTTCTTGAAGAACACTACGTCGTCGGCGTGGGAGTGGGTGTCGATGAAGCCGGGCGTGACGAAGAGCCCGTCCGCGTCTATGACCTTTCCCGCGCTCCCGTTTATCGAGGGAGCGATCTCGACTATCTTTCCGTCCTTTACGGCTACGTCCGCCCTGTATCTGGGAGCGCCGCTGCCGTCGACGACGGTACCGCCTTTGATAAGGATATCGTACATTATTTCATTGCCTCCTTGGCAGCCTTATGGCACGAGAGGAAGTGTCCGGGGGAGACCTCCGTCAGCGTCTGAGGCTTTAAGCACTCTTCGGTGCAGTACTTGCAGCGCGCCGCGAAACGGCAGCCGGGCGCCGGATTGACCGGGCTCGTGACCTCGCCCTTGATGACCTCGATCTCCTTGTCTCTCATGGAGACCTTGGGGATGGGGATCGCGGACAGCAGCGCCTGGGTGTAGGGGTGGAGAGGTCTTGCGAACAGCTCGTCCGAAGGCGCCTTCTCCACGACCTGGCCGAGGTACATGACCATGATGTCGTGCGAGATGTGCTTTACGACCGAAAGATCGTGGGTTATGAACATGTAGGTGAAGCCCATATCGTCCTGCAGGTCCATGAGAAGGTTCAGTATCTGAGCCTGTATGGATACGTCGAGGGCCGAGACCGGCTCGTCGCAGACGATGAACTTCGGGTTGAGGGACAGGGCTCTGGCTACGCCGACACGCTGTCTTCTTCCGCCGTCGAGCTCGTGCGGATAGGCGTTGGTAAGTCTCTTGGCGAGACCTACGACGTCCATGAGATGGGCCGCCTGCTTAAGACATTCCTGCTTCGTGGGATAGGTCTTGTGGGTGATCATGAACTCGGCGATTATGTCGAGTACAGTCATCCTCGAATCGATGCTCGAATACGGGTCCTGGAAGATGATCTGCATCTTCTTACGCATCTCGCGCATCTGGTTCTTGTCGTACTTGGTTATATCCTCGCCGTCGTACAGGATCTGGCCGGAGGTCGGGTTTATGAGCCTCAGTATGGTCCTTCCGAGGGTGGACTTTCCGCAGCCGGACTCGCCTACGACTCCGAGGGTCTTTCCCTCGTAGATCCTGAGGCTGACGTCGTCGACCGCGTGGAGCGGACCCGCCGGAGTGTTGAAGTATTTCTTGAGGTTTATCGTTTCGATAAGAGGTCTGTTCTCGCTCATTTTGCGGCCTCCTTCTCAAACAAGAAGCACTTTATGTAGTGTGTCTCGGAGAGGTAGATATCCTGCGGGACCTCGTTTCTGCACCTGTCCGTCGCGTGCGGGCAGCGGGGGCTGAACTTGCAGCCCTTGGGCAGATCGGTCGGATCCGGCATCAGCCCGTCGATCGGATGGAGCCTCGAGGATTTCTCCTCGAGATCGGGTATCGATCCGAAGAGACCGATGGTGTACGGATGGCGATAAGGCGAATCGAAGACCTCCTCGGTCGTTCCGAATTCGATGAACTCGCCGGCGTACATGACCGCGACCTTGAAGCAGGTCTGGGCGACTATACCGAGGTCGTGGGTGATCATGATGAGAGAAGTTCCGAGCTTTTCGCGCAGCTGCTTTATCATCATGAGGACCTGGGCCTGGATGGTGACGTCGAGCGCGGTCGTGGGCTCGTCCGCGATGAGAAGATCAGGCTCGCAGGCGAGAGCGATCGCGATGACGACCCTCTGCTTCATCCCTCCGGAGAACTGGTGGGGGAAGTCGATCTTCCTTTCGGGAGGGATACCTACCAGCCTCAGAGTCTCCTCGACTCTGGCCTCGAGCTCCTCGTCCGACTTTCCTTCGGTGTTGTGGATCTCCAGGGATTCCTTGATCTGGTCCCCTATCGTGATGACCGGGTTGAGACTGGTCATGGGGTCCTGGAATATCATCGCGACTTCCTTGCCGCGGATACTTCTTCTCTCCCTCTCGGGTATGGACAGCATGTCGCGGCCTTCGAGAAGGATCTCGCCCTTGGCTCTGGCCGTGCGCTCGGGGAGAAGGCTCATTATCGAGAGCGCCGTAGTGGTCTTTCCCGCTCCGGTCTCTCCGACGATACCGAGGCTCTCGCCCTTGTCCATCGAAAAGCTTATGCCGTTGACCGCGTAGACGGTCTCAAGATCGGTCTTATAGATGACCTCGAGGTTTTTGACGTCAAGCAATTTCTGTTCACTCATTTAGTCTTCCTCCCTTCGATCAGTTCTTAAGACGCGGGTCGAGGGCGTCGCGCAGGCCGTCTCCGACGAGGTTGCTGGAAAGAGCCGCAAGGCAGATACAGGCGCCCGGGAAGATCATCAGGTATATCGATCCTCTCATGAACTCCTTGGCTTCGGAGAGCATGAAGGCCCACTCGGGAGTCGGAGCCTTGATACCCATTCCGACGAAGCTCAGGGTAGCTGCCTGGAGGATTACGAAGGAGATGCTCATCGTGGTCTGTACCAGTATCGTACCGATCGCGTTGGGAAGTATGTGTCTTACGATTATCGCTCCGTCCTTTACGCCTCCGGCTCTGGCGGCTTCGATGAACTCCTGGTCGACGAGGCCGAGGACTGCGGATCTTATGACTCGTATGAAGAACGGTATTCGTCCGACGGTGATAGCGATTATGAGGTTGAGGACGCTCGAGCCGAGAGCCGAAACGATGGCCAGGCCGAGCAGCAGTACCGGTATGGCGACCAGTATGTCGTTCATCCTCATGATTATGGTGTCGACCTTGCCGCCGTAGTAAGCGGCTATAGTGCCGAGGGAACCTCCGATGAACAGCGACATCAGGGTCGCCGCGAGGCCTATGCCCAGCGAGTATCTCGCGCCGTGCACTATACGGGCGAAGACGTCGCGGCCGTAGCCGTCGGTCCCGAATATGTGGCCGTTCCCGGGCTTCTGCAGCCTGTTGGGAACGTCGAGGGTTATGCAGACGTCGTAATCGACTATGAGGTCTGCGAAGATGGCGACGAGAAGGAGGATCACGAAGATCACGAGGCCTATCATAGCGGCCTTGTTCTTTTTGAACCTTCTCCAGATCTCCTTGGCTTTGCTCTCGCGGACCTTTTCCTCAGTCTCGACTGCGGGATTCTTTACATCAGCCATTACGCCTCACCTCCCTCAGCTGCCGCGGCCTGCGTTGCGGCCGCCTTCTTCTGAGCCCTCTTGAACTTATCCGCCATATACTTGGACTTGATACGCGGATCGACGAGAGCGTAGAGAACGTCGACTATGAGCATTATCAGAGCGAAGACCGTCGCGAGGAACATCGTGGAACCCATGACGGCGGGTATATCCTTCTGTCTGATACTTGTAAGCAGGAAGTTTCCGAGACCGGGGAGAGCGTAGAGAGATTCGCAGACTACCGCGCCTCCGATAAGGCCTCCGAAGTTCATGCCCGTTACCGTTATTACCGGCAGCAGAGCGTTCTTCATCGCGTGGCCCCATACGACCTTGCTCTCGGTCGCGCCCTTTGCGCGGGCGGTACGGATATAATCCGCCCTGATGGTCTCTAGCATCGAGGATCTCGTGAACCTCAGCTGCTGGGCCGCGTAGGGCAGCGCCAGCGATATCGCGGGCAATACATAGTGTTTCCAGGTCCCTATACCGCTCGAAGGCAGCCAGCCGAGCCTTAAGCTCAGCCAGGTCATGAGGAGCATTCCCAGCCAGAACGTGGGTACTGCCGCGAGCAGAAGAGCTATGGTAGTCGGGATGGTATCCGCGAGGGAGTACTGTTTTACGGCGGAGAGGACTCCGAGGGGTACTCCGATAAGCGTCGCGAAGAACATTCCGTTGAAGGCTACTAAGACGGTAACGGGGAGCTTCAGCATGATCTCCTCGATAACGGGCTTGTGGGTACGGTACGAGGTACCCATATCCAGGTGGAGTACGAGATCTCCTATGTAAGAGAAGAATCTCACGAAGAACGGCCTGTCGTAGCCGAGCTGATGGTTCAGCGCGTCTATGGACTCCTTCGTGGCGCCCTCACCCAGTATTATCGTAGCGGGGTCGGAAGGCGTCAGGTTCAGTATAAAGAATACCAGGAAGGCGACCCCGAACAGTATCGGGATCATCAACAGTATCCTTTTGACTATGAATTTCGCCATATTGATATCCTCCGATATCTCTTGCGTTATAAAAAGGGCCGCCCCGCCCTGCGGGACGGCCTTTTCTTAAAGCACCGTTAGCTTTCGCTCAACAGATATTACTTCCAGCTCCACTCGTAGACGATGTAGTAGTTGGAGTGAGTGGTGGCGTTGAGGTCCTTCTGCCAGGCATAGGGCAGACCCTTATGGAAGATGGGCAGCTCTACGCAGGACTTCATGATACCGTCGTCAGCCTGCTTGTAGTACTTGAGGATCTCAGCCTGGTCGGTGGAAGCAAGAGCCTTGTCGAAGCCCTCGTCGATCTCCTTGGTGTGGAGTCCGGCGGAAGCGGGAGCGCTTCCGAACTTGATGGCGAGAGTATCGTTGTAGCTGGAGTGGGCGTTGGCCATCCAGTAGGCGTACTCGAACTGTCCGGCGTATCCGGAGCATACGAGGTCAAAGTCGCCTGTTCTCATCTGAGCGATGGAAGCGGCCTGCTCCATGGGCTCTACCTCAGCCTTGATACCGACCTGGGCGAGGGTCTGGGAGAGGATCAGGGCGATCTTCTCGAAGTAGGTGCCGGCCGGGCAGAGGATGGTTCCTACGTCGACGCCGTTCTCATAACCGGCTTCCTTGAGGAGTTCCCTGGCCTTGTCGAGGTCGTAGTCATAGGTGATACCGTCGGAAGGAGCTCCGATGACGTATCTGGGGTTGCAGAGGCAGGTCGCGACCGAAGCGAGTCCGTCATAGGCTCCGTCGATCATGGCCTGCTTGTCGATGCAGTGGGCGATGGCTTCACGTACTCTGATGTCCTCGAGCACTCCGGTGAAGTTGACGTCGATGAAGGTGCAGTGGTTGGCCTCGAGAAGCTCGGTGTTGTACTTTCCGCTGTCAACGATCTCCTTCCAGTTGGAGGTCGGGATGTTGTAGAAGTCGAGCTCGCCGTTCTCGAAGGCGATAAGTCCGGTGGAGTTATCGAGTATCGGCTTGAAGATGAGGGTCTTGATCGCGGCCTCTCCACGATAGTAGTCTTTGAAGGCCTTGAGTACGATCTCGACGTCGGGGTTATAGGTGTCTACGTAGTACGGACCGGTCCCGCAGAGGACAGCGGAGGTACCGAGGGCGTCTCCGGCTTCCTCGCAGGCCTTCTTGCTGACGATACCGAGGGTCCCGTTCATCTTTCCGAAGAAAGCGGAATTCGGCTTGTTCAGTACGAGGGCGACGTGCTTGTCGTCGATCTTCTCGGCGTGGTCGAGTCCGTCGATGTAGGGCAGGATCGCCGGGGTCTTCAGAGCCAGCTCGCAGGAATAGACTACGTCCTCAGCGGTGAGGGGATCGCCGTTGTGGAACTTTACGCCGTCACGAAGAGTGAAGGTGTAGGTGAGGCCGTCGTCGCTGACAGTGTAGTCGGTCGCGACTCTGGGCTCGTATTCCTTGGTCTTGTCGTTGAAATAGAAGAAGCTCTCGTAGATCTGTACACGTACCTGGTTGTTCTGCAGGGACGCTACGTCTTCGGGATGGATGGACGAGATGACCATGTTGGTAGCGCAGGTCACTGTGTCTTTCTTTCCGCTGCTCTCGTTCTTGGAGCCGGATCCGCAGGCCGCGAGGGCCGCTACCAGCATCACGAGGATGAGCAGCACAGCAATAGTTTTCTTCATGTTTTGCCTCCTGATCTGTTTGCCGGGATACCCGGCTAAAGCACATGACGGTAGATAGCCTTATACGACTATCATTGTGAGTGTAACATTACGATTACATGAAATCAAGTGTTTCGGATGGTCATAACCAAAATAAATGTCGCAACCAATTGCACAATGTAACTGGCTGCGACATATAATTGATATATAGCCGGATAAACTATTTCTATCTGACCACGACCATCGACTCGATCTTGTCCTGGGTCAGGATCTGGTTGACCATCATCCTGACGTAAGGAGCCCCGAAGTAATCCTGGTACTCGGTGTAATCCGAGAGGCCCTCGGACTCGAAGTAGGCCTTTATATCGTCCTCGCTGGCGATTATTCCGAGCTTCTCGGCAGCCGCCTGGAGTATGAGGACGTAGCTCGCGGACTTGTTGAGGTCCTCCTTGAAGGCCTCGACCAGACCGTCGGTATCCTTGTAATCCGAATACGTGGAGATAAAGGTATCGAGATCCATACCGGCGCGGTCGGCGTAGTCCTGGTAGTAGTCGATGAAGGCGGACTTCTCGAATTCATAGACGATGTCGGGGAGATCCTTGACCTTGCTGTTCTCGGTAAGGTACGTGACGAGGACCGCGTCCATCTTCTCGGTCCTGATCTCCTTGCGGAAGTGGTCGCGTAGACCTTCCGCGGTGTCGACTCCGTATCTTTCAACGAGGTTCTCGGCCGCGAAGGAATCGGTAAGCTCCGGAACGATGTATTTTACGACGTAATTGATGGTCGTCTCGAAGACGGCGTCCTTGCCGTTGAGATCGGGATTGCCGTAATCGTCGGGGAAGGTGACCTCGACCTTTACGTGGTCGCCGGGCTTGTGGCCGATGAGCTGCTGGAGGAAGTCGTCGATGTAGCTGGTCACTCCTATGGTCACGACGGTGCCCTGCCCGCCCGTGGATCCTCCGGCAAATTCGACTCCGTCTATGCTTCCTACGTAGTCTATGTTGACGCTGTCGCCGTCGGCTACCGTCTTCTCATAATCGTATTCGGTCTCGGTGTAGAGCTCGAGAACGCTCTGTACCCTCTCCTGTATCTCCTCGTCGCTCGGATCGACCTCCACCGAGAGCATCGTTATCCCCTCGAGCTCGGGAAGCTCGACGTGGTCGAGAGCCGTGACCCCCTTGAAGCGGCCGTTCTCGTCGAGGCTAGAGCTGTATATCTCGGTCTTGTTGGGCTCTGCGGCGCTGCTGCCGCCGTTCTGCGAGCTGTCGTCCGGCGTCTCTTCCTGTTTCTTTCCGCAGGCGCAGAACACCAGTACGAGCGCGAGTATGAGAGCAATTATCTTCGCTGTCTTCTTCATCATCTTTCTCCGTTCCAAGTAAAGTTCAAGCTATTTCATATTCTTCAGGACTTCCTTCGCCTTCTCGAGCTGGATATCGTTCACGAGATTTCCTTCCTCGTCGAAGCAGTCGTCCGTGAGTTCCACTATGTAGTCCGGGGTGATCCCGACGCCGTGGATAGTGTTCCCCGAGGGGGAATAATACTGGAGTATCGTGAGCTTTATCCCGGTCCCGTCGGTGAGCTGGTCGCAGGTCTGGATTATGCCCTTTCCGAAGGTCTCCGTCCCTATTATCGGGGCTTCGCCGTTGTCCTGGATACCGGCCGTGAGGATCTCGCTCGCGGAAGCGCTGTATCCGTTCACGAGGACAACGTACTTCATCCTGGTCCTTCCCTTGTCCGCGTTGTAATACTCGCGGTGCCCGGCGTTGTCCTCGACATAGACGACCGTCGCGTTGTCGATGAGCTCGTCCGCTATCTCGAGGCAGATGTCGACGAGGCCTCCTCCGTTGTCCCTGAGGTCGAGAACGAAGGACTTCGCGCCTGACGATGATATCTCGCGAAGAGCGCTTCTGAAGTGTTCCGCAGTGTTCTCGTCGAAGCTCGTGACCTGGATATAGCCCGTGGTATCGTCGAGCATCTCCCTGAACACGGTCTCTGTTATTATGGTCGCTCTGGTCAGGGTGACGTCGAACTGCTGGCCGTCGCGGTATATGGTCACAACGACGTCGGTCCCCGCGACTCCGCGCATATGAGTCGCCGCGAGATCGTACTGCTCTCCGGTGTAGGGTTCGCCGTCGACCGCGAGTATGCAGTCCCCAACCCTTATCCCGGCCTGATCGGCGGGTCCGCCCACGCTCACAGCGAGGATGAGGATGTAGCCGTTGTCTCCCGGGGTTATCGTAACGCCTATACCGGAGTACTCGCCGGCGGAATCCTGCATGAGCTGGTCGAACTCGGCTTCGGTAAGGAAGCCAGAATAGGGATCGCCGAGGCCCTCAAAGAGACCCTTGTACGCCGACGTCATCAGAGCGTCCACGTCGACGTCCTTGTAGTAGTTCTTGACTATATAGTCCTTCAGGAAATCCATCTTCCCGTAGGTCTTCTTCAGGTACTCGTATTCGGCAAGCTCCTCGTCGCTGAGCTCGTTTCCCTGCAGGGCCGGTATGTCGATGACCTTCGTCCTGGTCACCAGGTAGGTCCCTACGGCTCCGCAGAGGACTGCCGCGATCACCAGGATGATCAGTATGCTCTTCCTGACTCTAACCATATCGTCAAACGCTCCTTCTCACGTCGGATACTATCATCTGAAGGCGGGATCTCCCGCCGTAACGGTTTATGCAAAGCTCGCCGGCTACGTCGACGACGCTGCCGTCAGTGAGCAGGTCGGAATACTCGGCGGCCTTCTTAAAGAACACGCAGTTCACGGGTATCCCGTCGCTTCCGCAGACGTTGAAGCGGACGTGGCGGCTGTCCTGGCCCATGAAGCCGACGGCGCTGACCTCGGCCTTAGAGATCGAGAACAGCGGTCTGGGGTTGGCCTCCCCGTAGGGCTCGAGAGCTTCGAGCTCGCCCGCGAAATCCAGGCTCTTCTCCGCGGCCGAGAGCTCCTTTTCGATATACAGGGTCTCGTCGAAGAGCTCGGGATCCTCCCTGAGCTTATCCTCTACGACCTGCTGCATCGTTCTCCGGAACTCCGCGAGGTTCTCCTCCTTCATCGAGAATCCGCAGGCTCCCGCGTGTCCGCCGTAGCGGCTGAACAGCCCCGCGCAGCCCGAGAGTATACCGTGGAGGTCGAGTCCGCTTATACATCTTCCCGTACCCTTGAGCTGGCCGTCGCCCTTGTCGGTAACGACGAAGACCGGCCTTCTCAGGCTCTCCTTGAGGTTCCCGGCGACTATACCGGCCACGCCCTCGTGTATCCCTCTCGCGTATATAACAGGGAAAAGCTCCCCGCAGTCCTCGTTCTCCATTACCTTCGCGCAGAGAGCGGCGGTCTTCTCCTGTTCGGCCTTTCTCAGCCTGTTCGCCTCGATCATCTCCTGAGCGAGAGCTCCGAAGTCGACTCCGTCCTCCTCGGAGGCCGAGAGCAGTATAACGCCGCGGTCGGCGCTGCTCACCCTCCCGAGGGCGTTTATATGGGGAGCGATTATGTAAGCGATGTTGTCCGCGCTTATCCTGTCCTCGAGCTCGAGAGCTTTGATAAGGGCCCGGAGACCGGGCCTCGAGGTATTGTTCAGCGCGTCGAGCCCGTATTTCACGAGGCTCCTGTTCTCGTCGAGCAGAGGCACCACGTCCGCGATGGTGGATATCGCGACTAGGTCGAGGAGGTCTCCGAGATCCTTCCTCGTAAAGCGCGTGTCCCCTCTTTCGTTGAGGATGCGCTGTATCCCCTGGGCGAGCTTGAAGGCGACCCCGCAGCCCGAAAGGCCGCTGAAGGGGTAGCCGCTGTCCTTCCTCTTGGGGTTTATGAACAGGCAGTCCGGGTCCTTGCCCTCGGAGGGGCTGTGGTGGTCCGTGACCATTATGTCCATGCCGATCTCTTTCGCGAAATCGACCTCGTCAGGGGAGGTGCTTCCGCAGTCGACCGTTATGATGAGGTCCACTCCGTCATCCGCGAGGCTCTTTATCGCGGCGCTGTTCAGACCATAACCGTCGCTGAAGCGCGAAGGGATACGGTAGCAGAGGTTCGTCGTGAGTTTTTTAAGGACGCAGAGCATCAGCGCGGTCGAGGTGAGCCCGTCCGCGTCGTAGTCTCCGTACACGCATATCCTGCTGCCCTTTTCGGCGTGGGATACTATAAGCTCCGCTCCCTCCCTGAGATCCTTGAGAAGGAACGGATCGTACGTTGTTCTTGGCTTAGGAGAGAGGAAATCGGCTATCGCCTCCTCGCCTCTTATTCCGCGCCTGTTTAATATTTCCGCTATAGTCCCGGGGACGCCCTGAGGTATCCCTGCGGTCTCAGCGCTGTTTTCCGGATATATCCACTTTGACATTTTAAAAGATCAGGGCGATACGTACTCGAGAGGATTCTTGTAGACGCCGTTCACGCGGACCTCGAAGTGGAGATGCGGACCGGTCGACATCCCCGTCGATCCGACGAGGGCGATAACGTCTCCTCTTCCGACGACGTCGTCCTTGCTGACGAGAAGCTTGCTGCAGTGGGCGTAGAGCGTTACTATCCCTCCGCCGTGGTCCACCATCACCATGTAGCCGTAGCTGTTGTTCCAGCCGGCTGAGATCACTACGCCGGTGTTGGCGGCGAGTATGTTCGTCCCGGAGGAGGCTCCGATATCGATACCGGTGTGGAACTTGTTGACGTGGAGTATCGGGTGGATCCTGTTTCCGAAGGGAGAGGTTATCCTCCTGGACGACTGGGCGGGCCAGAGCATCGTTCCTCCGGCGTAGGCCTGCGAGCCCTGCAGAGCGAGTATCTTCTTGGTAAGGGCGTTCGCCTCTTCGTTGAGTTGGTCTATCTGTTTTTCAAGCTCCTTGTTGTCGGCGTCGACGTCGGCCTTCATCGAGGCGACGTTGTTCTTATCCGCGGCGAGAGCGTTCCTCTTGGCCTCGGCGGCCTCCTGCTGGGCGAGGAGCTTGTCCTTGAGCTCCTGCAGCTCCGCCTCCTTGGCGGCGACGCCCGCGTACTCGTCCTCGATCAGCTTGAGGACGTTCGCGTCGCTCTGATAGACGCGGCGGATGAGCTCCATATTGGTAAGGAATTCCGAGATGCTCCTCGAGCCGAGGAGGACCGAGAGCATACCGAAGCTTCCGTTCTTGTACATCGCGCGAAGGCGCCCGTTGAGAGCGTCGTTCTGGTTATCGATATCGGCCTGAAGATCCGCAAGCTCTGCGAGAGCGACCTTGATCTCCTCCTTGGTCGCGTTGATCTCCTTCTCGAGCTCGTTTATATCGACCTCGGCGTAGTAGATCTTCTGTTCGAGGGCCTTGATCTCGTTGGAGAGCTGGCTAGACTTCGCCTTGCCGTCCTTTAAGGCCTTGGTCGCGTTGTCGAGCTGGCCGCGTACGTCGGTGAGGTCGTTCTTGAAATCGACCAGGTCGTCGGCGAAGGAAAACGAAGCCGAAAGCAGCGCGGCTATGAGTATCAGGCAGAACAGCCTGACCGAAAAGCGCTTATGGTCCTTTCTGTCCACGTCCTCCTCCTTTCTACACCCTGAGGAACTTTCTTACGGCGAGTATGCTTCCGAAGGCTCCGATGCTGATACCTATGGACATGAATATCCAGATCAGGTTCCTGATCATGAACTCGGGCTCGACGAGCTCTATCGAGAACAGGGCCGCGGCCTGCTGTCCGAAATTCTCGTTGAGCTTTATATAACCGTAGGCGGTAAGTCCGCTCGCTATGATGGCGGACAGGGCTCCGGTTATTATTCCCTGCGCCATCATCGGCCCCTGTATGAACCAGTTCGTGGCGCCTACGTATTTCATTATCTCGATCTCCTGCTGGCGCGCCATAACGGCGATCTTGATGGTGTTGAAGACTATCATCAGCGATACTATGAGCAGGAAGACTATGAAGACCAGGGCGACCTTCTGGAGTATGTCGGAGACGCGGAGGATCTGGTTGACCTCCTCCTGGTAGTATCTTACGTCCTCGACACCGATAAAGTTCCTGCAGGTCTCGGCGACCCAGTTTCCGTACTTCAGGTCGCTGAGCTCTACTCTTATCGAATTGGGGAGGGGGTTCTCGGTAAGTCCGTCGAGAAGGTAGGCGTTGTTGCCCCAGCTGACCTTGAACTCCTCCATCGCCTGTTCCTTGGTAATGTACTCGGCGCTCTTGACCTCGCCCATGGAGCGCAGATTCCC
>JAEEGL013817919.1_pt1 | contig 21358 bp, 15 predicted proteins | sample 9134231 | NCBI WGS metagenome assembly JAEEGL01 (sample SAMN16246548, study PRJNA631951) | gut metagenome | biome: gut microbiome; feature: rumen; material: fiber-attached | host: Bos | place: Iran: Karaj | collected 2018-10
CGCGGCGGCGCGGACATGGTCCTCGGCATGACGCACGAGGAGGCGGCGGTGCAGATGGCGATGAACGTGGCGGGCACGTATCAGAAATACCCGTTCATGATCTATCAGATCCAGACGAAGGTCCGCGACGAGCCGCGCGCAAGAGGCGGTCTCATCCGCGTGCGCGAGTTCACGATGAAGGACGCGTATTCGTTCCACACCACGCAGGAGGACCTCGAGGCGTATTACGAGCGCGCCTACCGCGCGTACGAGCGCATCTACGCCCGCGCGGGCGTGCCCGAGGTGCTGGCCGTCAAGTCGGATTCCGGCATGATGGGCGGCAAGGTGAGCCACGAGTTCATGCTGCTCTGCGACATCGGCGAGGATTCCATCGTGCTCTGCCCCGAATGCGGCTTCCGCGCGAACATGGAGGCCTGCGACGCGATCACCGAAAACGCCGCGGACGAAACGCTCGAACCCTTGACCGAGGTCTTCACCGGCGAGGCGAAGACGATCGAGGAGGTCGGCGCGTTTTTGAACGTCAAAGCCGAAAAGACCTGCAAGGCCGTCGTCTATCAGCGCAACGCGGACGATTCGTACGTGCTGATCTTCCTGCGCGGCGACAGAGAGGTCAACGAGACCAAGCTCACGAATTACCTGAAGGCCGAGATCCATCCCGCGCTCGACGTCGAGAACGCGAACCTGGCGGCGGGCAACATCGGTCCGGTCAGCCTCGAAACGAAGGCGACGGTCCTGTTCGACCGTTCGCTCGTCGGCGCGACGAACCTCGTGTGCGGCGCGAACAGGCCGGAATACCATCTGACGGGCTTCACGCCCGCGCGCGATCTGCCCGCGGACACGGAATACCCCGATCTCGGCAAGGCGGTCGAGGGCGGCGTCTGCCCGAACTGCGGCCGTCACAGCCTCACCGTGCGCCGCGGCATCGAGGTCGGCAACATCTTCCAGCTCGGCAAGCGCTACACCGAAGCGATGGGCATGACCTACGACGCGGAAAACGGCGAGCGCAAGAACCCGATCATGGGTTGCTACGGCATCGGCGTGGGACGGCTCATCGCCTCCGTCTGCGAGGCGCGGCACGACGACTACGGTCCGATCTGGCCCATCACGATCGCGCCCTGGCAGGTCGAGATCTGCGCGCTCCGCATCGACGATCCCGCGGTGCGCGAAGCGGCGGACAGGCTGTATCGGGACCTTGAGGACGCGGGCGTGGAGGTGCTGTACGACGACCGTCCCGTCTCCGCGGGCGTCATGTTCTCGGACGCGGACCTTCTGGGCGCGCCCGTGCGCGTGGTCATCTCGCCGAAGACGCTTTCGAGAAACGCGTTCGAGCTTTCCGCGCGCGACAAGTCCTTCCGCCTCGACATCGCGATCGACACGGCGGCGGAAACCGTTCAGGCGAAGGTGAAGGAACTGATCGCGGAAGTGAACCGGAAGGTCCCCGAACGCATTTGAAGAACCGTCCCTCCGTGTGCGAGAGGCGTCTGTCAAACTCCCCGTTTCCGGGGAGTTTTTTCGTTCCCCCGCATGCCGGGCACGCGGCGCCGATCGAACGCCCCTTTCCGGGGGCGTTTTTCGTTTCATCAAAATAACGCATTTCGTCCGAAATCATTCCGCATTCCGTCCGCAATTCTGTGACGTTTCGTACGTGTTTCTGACGAATCCGCGCCGTATCATGGAACCGACGACAGGAAAGGCAGGGCAAATCCATGAAACGAGCGATCGCGATTCTTCTTTCTCTCTTGCTGCTTTCGGCATGCGGCGGAGCGGCTTCGGAACAAACGGGCGAGGCGCAGCGCCGCGCCGGGCAGGTCCCGGCGGACGAGGCGCAGGCCGATGGTTCTTCCGGCGAAAACGCGGAGACCGTCGACGCGGTTTCCGACCCGACCGAAACGATGACGCCGCCGCCCGCGCCGCCCGAGGTGCGGTTCCCCGGCCGGTTTTCCGACAAGCCCGAGTACGGCGAGCGCAGTTATAAATCGAGCGCGCTCGACATCACCGTCAAATCGGTCACGGTGCCGGACACCTACGCGAAGATCTGCACCTATCACGTCGCGGACATCTACGTGAAGGACGTGACCTCGATCAAAGCGGCGGCGGCGCGCGGCGATTTCAAAACGCGCTACGTCGCCAAGGTCAAGGAGATGGCGGACGGCGTGGGCGCGCTGCTGGCGATCGACGGCGACAGCTACACGCGCGAACGGTCGAGCTTCGTGATCCGCAACGGCGAGCTGTACCGCGACACGCTGATCGAGGATACCGACCTGTGCGTGCTGTACCGCGACGGACGCATGGAGACGAAGAAGTGGGGCACGTTCACGATGCAGGAGATCATCGACTCCGATCCGTGGCAGGTCTGGGGCTTCGGTCCGGCGCTGCTCGACGAGAACGGGCACGCGATGGAGATCAACCACCGCCTTTCGTCGCACAATCCGCGCGCGGCGATCGGCTATTACGAGCCGGGACACTACTGCTTCGTGGTCGTCGACGGGCGCATCGACGGCTGGTCGGAGGGCATCCGGCTTTCCACGTTCAGCAAGCTCATGGAGGACCTCGGCTGCAAAGCGGCGTACAACCTCGACGGCGGCGGCTCGGCGCAGATGTACTGGAACGGCGAGATCATCAGCCGCACCTGCAACGACGGCCGCGAGATCGGCGACATCATCTATCTCCTTCCCGAGGAATGAAGAACCGCCCCTCCGCTTCGCTTCGTTCCGGCAGTGTCGCTTCGCGCATGGATCACCGTTCGCGCGGCAGTTCTGTCTCTCCCCAAGCGCCGCGCGAATACGGACCGTCCGGATCTCCGGGCGGTCCGTTCATTTTTTCATCCGCGCCTTGTGCGGCGGTCCGATCCGTGGTACAATGAAGTATCACGAGAAACGGAGGAGCGGCGGATGAAAAAGCTTGCCGACGGTTGGGAATTTACACGGAGCTGGTCGAACGCGTTCCGCCTCGGAGAGGGCGAGGGCGAGCCGGTGCGGCTGCCGCACAACCCGCGGTTCATCCCGCAGCACTGCGCGGGTCCCGAGGACTACGAGGGCGTGTACGGCTACCGCAGAACGCTCGCGCTCGACGAATCGCTTCGGGGCAAACGTCTCTTTCTGCAGTTCGACGGCGCGGCGCACACCGCGACGGTGTTCGTAAACGGCAGGGAGCGCAGAACGCACCGATCCGGCTACACGGCGTTCCGCGTCGAGATCACGGACGACGTGCGGCTCGACGGCACGGACCTCGTCGCGGTGCGGCTCGATTCCACCGAGGACCCGGAGATCCCGCCGTTCGGCTACGTCATCGACTACCTGACCTACGCGGGGCTGTACCGCGACGTGTGGCTGGACGTGCGAGAGCCCGTCTGCACGGCGAACGTGTTCGTGCAGACGCCGAACCTGCATACCTGCAGGGTGCAGACGACCGTTTCCGGCACGGCGGCGCTGGTGCGGCATCGCGTGCTGGACGCGGAGGGCGCGTGCGTCGCGCAGAACGCCGACGCGAACGCCGAATCGGCCGTCGCCGCGCCCGAGGACCTGTTCGTGTGGACGACGACCGTGCACGTGCCGGACGCAAAGCCGTGGACGTGCGAAACGCCGAACCTCTATACGCTCGAAACGACGCTCTTCGACGCGGACATGCGCCCGCTCGACACGGTGCGGACGCGCTTCGGCTTCCGCACCGCCGAATTCAAAAAGGACGGCTTCTATCTGAACGGCAAACGCACGTTCCTGCGCGGGCTCGACCGGCATCAGGCGTACCCGTACGTCGGCTACGCGGCGACGAAGTCCCTGCAGCGCGAGGACGCGCGCATCCTCAAAGAGGAGCTTTGCTGCAGCGCCGTGCGCACCTCGCACTATCCGCAGAGCCAATACTTTCTCGACGCGTGCGACGAGCTGGGGCTTTTGGTGTTCACCGAGATCCCGGGCTGGCAGCACGTGGGCGGCGAGGCGTGGCGGAAGCAGGCGCTCGACAACGTGCGCGAGATGGTGCTCGAAAACCGCAACCATCCGTCGATCGTGCTGTGGGGCGTGCGCATCAACGAGAGCCGCGACTTCGACGACCTGTACGAGCAGACCAACGCGCTCGCGCATTTTCTCGATCCGACCCGCGCGACCTCCGGCGTGCGCTATTTTGAAAAGAGCCACCTGAAGGAGGACGTGTACGCGTACAACGATTTCAAGCCGTTCGATTTCAAGGACCCGATCCGGAAAAAGGACAAGGTCACGCCCGACGCGAACAAGGCGTTTCTGATCTCGGAGCATTCGGGGCACATGTTCCCGACCAAATCCTTCGATCCGTGGAGCCGGCGGCAGATGCACGCGCTGCGTCACGCCAGAACGCTCGACGCGGCGATCGCCTCGGGCGAGCACGCCGGCTGCTTCGGCTGGTGCATGTTCGACTATCCGACGCACAAGGACTTCGGCTCGGGCGACCGCGTGTGCTACCACGGCGTCATGGACGCGTTCCGCAATCCGAAGCTCGCGGCGTACGCCTACGCGAGCCAGGGCGACGAAAAACCGGTCCTTGCGCTCGGCACGCCGATGTGCATCGGCGACTATCCGGCGGGCGAGATCGGCGAGATCTGGGCGTTCACGAACGCCGAGCGCGTCGCGCTGTACAAAAACGACCGGCTCGTGAAGATCTTTACCCCCGCGCCGTGGAAGGGCCTGAAGCATCCGCCCGTGAAGATCGACGATCTCATCGGGCAGCTTCTGATCAGCGAGGAGGGCATCACCGGCAAAAAGGAACGGCTTCTGCACCGCGAGCTGCTGGCCGCCGCGTCCTACGGCGTGGACAAGATGCCGCTGAGCGACAAGCTTCGCATGCTGTACTGCATGAAGCGCTACCGCCTTTCCTGGGCGGACGGCGAGGAGCTGTACGGAAAATACGTCGGCAACTGGGGCGGAACGGCCACCGAATGGCGCTTCGACGCGCTGAACGGCGAGAAGGTCGTCGCGTCGGTCAGTTCCCGTCCGAACAAAAACCTGCACCTCGAGGTCCGCGCAAGCGGCACCGAACTCACGGAGGGCGACGGGTACGACATGGCGGCGGTGCGCGTGCGCGTGCTCGACGGCAGCGGCAACCTTGCGCCGTACGCGCAGATCCCGGTCCGCTTTGCGGTCTCGGGCGCGCTCGAGCTGGTCGGACCCGACGTATCGACCGCGGAGGGCGGCATGACGGGCGCGTACGTCAGGACCGTCGGGCACGGCGGTACGGGCAAACTCACGGTATCCTCGGAGCAGACGGCTCCGGTCACGATCGAATTCCAAATCACGGAGGGAGCATAACATGGCAAACGGACGGACCCTTTCCTACTGCGTCGAAACCGCGTCCGGCGCAAAGCTCACCGGCAGCGTCGGGGCGGACGGCGTCGTGCACGTGCGCGTGCCGCTGAAAAACGCGACGCTCAAAAAGGTCACCGCGGAGGTCGCGCTGCCCGCGGCGGACGGCATGCGCATCTTCATGAACGGCTATCAGAACTGGACCTACAGCCCCGAATACGACCGCACCGGCCGCACGCGCGGGCTCAAGCATCTGCCGTTCTTCCTGCGCGGGGCGTTCTCGATCAACCGCTACGGCGACTATCATTTCGTGAAGTACCCCTACAAGAAGGGGATCACGCACGGCGAATCGTGGTGCTACTTCCGCGAGGGAACGAAGTTTCTGCTGTTCGGCTCGCTCGACGAGATCCCGGGCTACACGCTGTTCACCTACAACGCGAACAAGGGCGTGCTTTCGCTTTCGCGCGACTGCGCGGGCATGAAGGCGGACGGCGATTTCGCGGCGTTCGATCTGTATATCGCCGAGGGCACCGAAAAGGAGGTCTTCGACGGCTGGTTCCGCGAGATGGACGTGCATCCGCTGACCGATCAAAAGTTGTTCGGCTATTCGAGCTGGTACAACCGCTATCAGGACATCAACGACCGGACCATCGCGGACGACCTCGTCGGCGCAAAGACCCTGCTCCGGCAGAACGATCTGTTCCAGATCGACGACGGCTGGGAGACCGCGGTCGGCGACTGGCTCGTGCCGGACGAAAAGAAATTCCCGAACGGGCTCGGACACGCCGCGGACGCGATCCACGCGGCGGGCTTCCGCGCGGGACTGTGGCTTGCGCCGTTCGTGTGCCAGAAGGGCTCGAAGCTCATGGCGGAGCATCCGGACTGGCTTCTTTTGCACAACGGCAAGCCGTGGTCGGACGGCGCGAACTGGGGCGGCTTCTATTCGCTCGATATCGACAATCCCGCCGTCGTCGCGTACGTCGAACAGGTGCTCGACCGCGTGCTGCACGAATGGGGCTTCGACTTCGTCAAGCTCGACTTCCTTTACGGCGCGGCGCCGTTCGGCACGGAGACCGAATCGAGAGCGGCGCGCATGTGCCGCGCGATGAACATCCTGCGCAAGGCCTGCCGCGGCAAGCAGATCCTGGGCTGCGGCGTGCCGCTGTGGCCCGCGTTCGGCGCCGTCGAGTACTGCCGCGTCGGCTGCGACGTGGGGCTCGACTGGAACGATACGAAGCTCATGCAGAAGATCCACCGCGAGCGCGTTTCGACCAAGCAGTCGATCGAGGACACGGTCTTCCGCCGCCAGCTCACCGGCCGCGCGTTCATGGGCGATCCCGACGTGTTCTTCCTGCGCGAGGCGAACTGCAGGCTCACGCCCGAAGAGAAGGAAAAGCTTTGGACCGTCAACGCGCTGCTCGGCGGCATGCTGCTGACCTCCGACGCGCTGAACACCTACACCGACGCGCAGAAGGCGCAGTTCCGCAAGGTGCGCGATCTGATGGAACGCGCGACGGACGTTTCGGTCGACGCGGACGACGGCATCACGGTGCGCTGGACGCTCGACGGAACGCCGCACACGCTTCGCATCCTGTAACCGACGCACCGCGCGCCCCGCTCCCCGCGGGGCGCTTTTTTCATGCCGCCGCGCTCACGCGTTCCGGTCCCTTGCGGCGTGCACCATGCAGTCGACCGGCGCGTTATAAAGGCATGCCATCAGGTACTTTTCGCCGTTTGTGACCTCCGTACCGCGTTCCCCGAGCTGCTTTTCCACGTAGTCGATATGGTCGATCGTGAGCAGCTTCAGCCGCTTTCTGATCAGCGCGTTCGGAACGCGCGTTCCGTTCAGCGAAAGAAATGCCAGACCGTACATCGCTTCGATCGCCTGCTTCACCGATTGCGCGAAGACCTGATCGTAAAAGGTATCGAGATACAAAGGCTTTAAAATCGCGTCGAGTCCGGTCGCGTCTTCTTCGCGCGCGGTTATACCGACTGACGGGACGTCGCCCATGATCACTTTACTATTATTATTTATTTCCCCCTCATCTCGTGAGGGGGTGGGGTCATCCCGTGAGGGGGGTCCCCCGCATATGGTGAGGGGGGTGGGGTCATCCCGTGAGGGGGGTCCCCCGCATATGGTGAGAGGGGTGAGGCCGTCCCGTGAGAGGGGTCGCCTGCACCGTGTGACGCGATCGATCCGAGAAGATACCGATTGGCGCCTTGACGCATCCGACCGTTTTTGGATCGTTGCCGTGTAGTTTCCGAGCGGACGAGGCCGCAGCGTTCCAATTCATTCATTGCTTTTTTGACGGTGTTGCGGGAAAGTCCCAGGCAGCGCGCGATCGTTTCCATCGAAGGGAAGCAGACGCCGGATCGATCGGCGCAGAAGCAGAGGTACGCGTAGACCGCGACGGCGTAGGCGGAACGATCGCCTTCAAAGATCGCCGCCGGTACGTAAAAGGTTTTTCGCTTCGCCATCGCCGTGTTCCTCCGTTTCGCCTTGAGTATACCGGAAAACCGGCGGGAAAAACTGCAGAAGTCCCGTCACATTTGCGACACAAAAAAAGAACCGCCGAAGCGGTTCTTCTGTGTTTCGGATCTTACGCGTCGGCGTAGGTGGTCATGCGGCGGATCAGGCCGAAGCAGAGACGGAAGATGTCCTCGCGGTTCTCGTCCATGACGTGCTCGATCACGACGTCGTTGACCACGCCGGTCATGCCGGTGCTGTAGTTGGTGATCATGCCGAGCGCGGCGTACTCGATGCCGAGATCGCGGCACAGCGGCGCTTCGGGCACGATGCTCTGGCCCACGACCTGCGCGCCGAGCATGCGCAGCGCGCGCGCTTCCGCGGCGGTCTCAAAGCGCGGACCCTCGAGGCAGGCGTAGACGGCGCGGCCGGAATACGGCAGTCCGTGCTGCTGGATGAGCTCCTCGAGCGTGGTGTTCAGCGCCTCGCTGAACACGTTTTCCATGCCGGTGTGCAGCGCGGAGCGGTGCTCGCGTTCAAAGGAGGAGGCGCGGCCCTTGGTGAAGTCCATGAAGTCGTTGATCAGGCAGTATTCGCCGAGCCGCATGGAGTAATCGCACGCGCCGACGGACGTGACGCCGATCGCGTGGGTGACGCCGATCTGATGCAGCGCAAAGACGTTCGCGCGGTAGTTGATGTCGCCCGGATCGTGCGCGTACAGGACGCCGTGGCGGGAGAGGAAGATGACCTCGTTGCCCTCCTTGAGTTTGCCCTTGAACACGACGACGTCGCCGTAAGGGGTGGAAACTGCCTGCTCCCGATAGCGGATCGGAAGCGTTTCGATGTTGGTACCGCCGATGATCGCGATTTTCATGACCGTCAGATCCCTCCGTATTGCGTTTTACCCGTTTATCATAGCACAGCGCGCGCGCAAAAACAAGCGCGAAAGCGAATATATTCGACGGTTTCCGACAGAAAAACCGGCGCCTTACGCGTTGAGGCGGCGAAGCAGCGGGATCGCATCGGAAAGCGTCGGCAGCACCGCGTCGGGCGTGAAGGGGAGCTGCGGCACGGGGTCGACGAGATCCGGCACGCAGACCGTGAAAAACCCGCCGGCGCGCGCGGCAAGAAGGCCGTTGACCGAATCCTCGAACACCGCGGTCTCTTCGGGTCTGCCGCCAAGCGCCCCGCACGCCGCGAGAAAGATCTCCGGGTCGGGCTTGCCGTGCGTCACCTGATCGCCGAACACCGCCGCGTCGAAGTACGGGCGCGTTCCCGTGCGGCGCAGGTATTCCTCGGCGATCGGCCGGCTCGTGCCGGTGGCGAGCGCGATTTTGATCCCGTCCGCCTTCAGCGCGTCCAAAAGCGCGTAAAGCCCGGGCTTTACGGGCACGCCGTGCGATCCGATCTCGCGCGTCATCCATTCCGTGACGAGCGCGGTGCACGCCTCGTGCGTGATCGCCGTGCCGAACAGCGCGGGGAAGTGCTGAATAAAATCCGCGTGGTTCATGCCGAGCGTTTTCAGGATGTTCGCGCGCGGAAACACGACGCCGGCCGCCGGACCCGCGTATTCCTCCATCGCGCGCAGGTACAGCCGCTCGGTGTCGAACATCAGTCCGTCCATGTCAAAGATCACGCCGCGGATCATAAAACCGTCTCCTCTTTTTTTCTACAGTATAGCGAAAATCGACGCGTTTGGCAACGGCAGCCGTTTGACAAGCGCGCCGTCGTATTTTATACTGATAGAGAAGAAACGGGGGGGAAGACGTATGACGATACGGGAAGCAATCGACGCGCGGCATTCGGTGCGCGCCTATACGACGCAGCCGATCGAGGGCGAGACGCTGGAAGCGCTGGAAGCGGAGATCACGCGGGTGAACCGGCTGAGCGGGCTTTCGATCCGCCTCGTCCGCAATGATCCGGACACGATCGCGGGGCTTTGGGCGTACGGCGCGTTCTCAAACGCGGTGAACTACCTTGCGCTCGTCGGACCGGACGACGACAAGCTGTATCCGCACTGCGGCTACTGGGGCGAGCATCTGGTGCTGTTTGCGGAAACGATCGGGCTTTCGACCTGCTGGATCGCGGGCTCGTATCAGAAAAAACGCGCGAAAAAGGCGTTCGAGGCCGACGGCGCGCTCGCCGCGATCATTGCGGTCGGCTACGCCGCCAAACCCGGCAAGCCGCACAAAAGCAAGCGGTTCGATCAGGTCGTGCGGCTCACGGAGCCCGCGCCGGACTGGTTCGTGCTCGGCGTGGAGGCGGCGCTTCTGGCGCCCACGGCGATCAATCAGCAGAAATTCCGCTTCACGCTCGTGGACGGCAAGCCGTACGTGAAGGCGCTCCGGGGTCCGTACTCGCGGATCGACGCCGGCATCGTGCAGTACCATTTCGACGTCGGGGCGGGGCGTCCCGTCTATCTCGCGTAACGGAGGATCCATGCGCCCGGACAGCGAACGGCAGCGGCAGCTGATGCTGACGGAGCCGATCGGACCGCTGCTCTTCAAAAAAGCGGCGCCGACGGTCCTCATCCAGCTCATCACCGTCATCTACAATACCGCGGACACGTACTTTGTCGCAAAGATCGACACGGGCGCGTCGGCCGCGGTCGGCGTCGTGTTCTCGCTGATGGCGGTCATTCAGGCGGTGGGCGGCAGCATCGGCATGGGCGCGAACAGTCTGATCAGCCCCATGCTCGGCCGGAAGGAGGTCGACGGGGCCTGCACGGTCGGCACGTCCGCCGCGCTGATGAGCGGGATCGCGGGCGTACTGATCGGCGCGCTCGGGCTGATCTTCCTGCGTCCGCTGGTGGTGCTGATCGGCGCGCGCGGCGAGGTCGTGCCGTACGCCGCGGACTACGCGCGCTATATCCTGATCGCCGCGCCGTTTCTGACGAGCTCGTTCGTGCTGAACAGCATTCTGCGCGCGGAGGGGCAGACGCTCTTCTCCATGCTCGCGATGGTCAGCGGCGGCATCCTGAACCTGTTCATCGATCCGCTTCTCATCTTTACGTTCGGCATGGGCATTTCGGGCGCGGCGCTCGCGACGATGCTCAGCCAGATGACGAGCTTTTCGATCATGGTCGTGATCTTTCTGCGCGACAGGAGCATCGTGCGGCTGCGTCCGAAGTATATCGGGCGGAAGCCGAAGGACTATCTGCACATCGTGCGCATGGGCGTGCCGACGCTGTTCCGCCAGGGGATGGCAAGCCTGTCGAGCGCGCTTCTCAACATTCAGGCGGCGGCGTTCGGCGCGGCGGCGGTCGCGGCGATCTCGATCGCGAACAAGCTGTATATGCTCGTGCGGCATATCGTCATCGGCGTCGGACAGGGCTTCCAGCCGATCGCCGGCTACTGCTACGGCGCAAAGCGTTACGCGCGCGTCAGGAAGGTCTTCTGGGCCGCAACGGCGGCGGCGACCGTCATCTGCGTGTCGATCGCGGTCGCGGTCTGGTTCTTCCGCGAGCCGGTCATGCGCTGGTTCCGCGACGATCCGGACGTGGTGAGAATCGGCGCCGGGATGCTCGGCTTCCTCTGCGTCACGATCCCGCTGATGGGCTTTTCGACCTACGTGAACCAGCTCTATCAATGCCTCGGCTTCGCCGTCGGCGCAACGTTCCTCGCCTCGTGCCGGCAGGGCATCTTCTTCGTGCCGCTCGTGTTCCTGCTGCCCGCCCTGTTCGGGCTTCCCGGCATCACGGCGGTGCAGGCGGCTTCGGACCTTCTGACGTTCCTCGTTTCGATCCCGTTTCTCCTCTTTTTCTTCCGCAAATACCTGTCCCATCCGGACGGGACGGAATAAAGGCGTGTCATGCCCGCAAAGGCAATTCCTTGATCCGCGAAAAGCAATGGCTTTTCTGCGTTCCACCTCATCCGTCACGCCTTCGTCGCGACACCTGAATGGTCTCACATGGTCGCAGCGCGTGGCTGTTCGCTTCCTTCTGCTTCCTGTTCGACCCGCGCTTCCGCTTCGCTCCTCCCCGCACTGCGGGCGCTCGGCTCCGCGCCCCCTCAAGGGAAAGGCATTCACAAAGAGATTTCTCCTTGAGAAGACATGGTACGCGTGGGAAGCACGCGATCTTCCTCTGTAACGAAGCGGCAGCGGAGCGGATCAACGCAGTTGACTGATGAGGTATCATGCGAACGGAACAGGCGGTCGATCGACCGCCTTTTTGCTGCCCTTACTGGTAGATTTCCATGATGGTTCCGTCGTTCCAAAGCCCTTCCATGATTTCCGTGATCTTTTGATAGATCGGAAAGCGTTTGAAACAGTCGAACAGTTCCTTCGCCTGTTCGTCGATCGCGGCGGTTTCGTCCGCGGTTTTCGCTTCCTCGCGGCGCATCCACAGCATGCAGATCAGCTTGTCGATGCAAAGGTCCTCGGTCTTTTCGACGTTTTGGATGCGTTCCTTGCCGGACTTGATCGCCGCTGCGATCTCGTAGTACAGGAAGTGTACGCCGGGGATCTTCTCGAGGTACAGCTCCGCCATCGCCTGCTCGCCCATCCGGTGATACGTTTCCGCCAGGACGCGGTACACGTCGATGCGGTTCGAATCGTCCTTCGTGCAGCCGAGGATGCGCTCGCCGGTCTCGATGATCTCCGCGCAGCGGCTGCCGTCGCCGTTCTGCTCCTGCATATCCTCGAGGATGCAGGTCAAAAGAAGGTCATTGTTCGGATACTTTTCGAGCGCCTTTTTCAGATACGCTTCCGACCGTGCGGGGTCGTTTCCGCCTCTGCCGCTTTCGACGAGGAGCTGTTCGATCGCCGCGTCGAGCTTGCTCTGGTCAAAATCCAGCAGGTTGTCGAGGGAGGTTCCGAAGCAGATCGCCAGCTTCGGCAGCATGTCGATGTCGGGACTCGACGCCCCCGTTTCCCACTTGCTCACCGCCTGGGAAGAGATGTGCAGATATTCCGCAAGATCTTCCTGCGTGATCTTTTTTTCTTTCCGCAACGTTCTGATTTTTGCTCCGATGTGCATAACTGTTCTCCTTGTGTGTTTTGTAACCGGTTCGATAGAAGCATACCGGAACGCGTTGAAAAAGTCCATATGAACCTGTTCGGAGATTTTCCAACCGCTGGTTGGAAACGACGGCAAACGAAAAGGACGGCCCGAAGACCGTCCTTTTTGGTTTTTTTACAGCTCCGAGATCAGTGTGTCGAGGGAATCCTTCGCGTCGCCGAGCAGCAGGCGGAGACCGTGCTTACGGGAGTAGAGCGGATTGGTTTTACGCCGTTTCATGGATCAGGAACCAGACGTAACATCCGTCACGGTACGCATATACGACGTTGATGGCGGTAACGTACTGTTCGGGGTCCTCCACGTCGATGGTATATCGGGAATAGCCGAAATCGGAATGCCAGACGTTTTCCGCATGCATTTGCGAATCCGTTTCGCCGAATACCGACTTCCATTTGGCAAAGAACGCACGGTCAAGCGCCTCGCGCTCCGGAAACAGCCGATCTTTGAGCGCGCTGCAGCGCATCACAAGGTATTCCTCCCGGTCGGTTTGCTGTGCTTCCGCATTGCCGTTCCATTCGGAAACGATCTGATTCACATAGGAGGGGCAGAACCATTGAAGAAGGTCGGCCTGATAAGGAACAAAATACGCCTGAAGCGTCTCGTCCGTCATAGGATCTTCAACGTTTTTTGCCCAGGCGTCGGAAAAGGCCGGATCGTGTGCCATGATATACGCGGCACCCTTGCTTCGGTCTGCGTAAACGCAATACGCTTCCGCAAAATCGGGTGCAAAGGAATCGTCGCACATCCAATACGCAAGAAACGCGTCGGAATCAAACGCATTCAGGAAGCGGTCGGAAACCTCGCCGCTGTTGCAGCAGGCGATAAATTCCGCAATCAGTTCCTGCTCCGAGGAAAACCCGACCGGCGTTCCGGTTACGATGCGCGGCTCCTCTTCGTCTGCGGGGCGTGACGAATCCGATTCCGGAATCGGGTCTGCGTTGATGGGATCGATGCCGGAGCTGCTGCATGCGCCGGCAAACAGAAGCATGATCAAAGCAAGTACAAGGGAAAGGGCTTTCATGAACATTTTCTTTCTCTCCACTCTTTTTTCTAAATTATAATGTCCGGCAGAGCGCGTGTCAACTGCACGGGTTTGTGAAGGAGTGACAAGGGGACGGTTCTGCTGACACACCGGTGACGAGGGCGCGGCGACGCGCTTCCCGCGCGTACCATGCCGTCAAGCCTCTTTTTTCCGAAAGAGCGCACTGATACACCGCCGCCTGCGGCGATACCCTCCTGCGCCGGGACGTACACTTGCGGACGAAAAAACCTTCCGAAAACAAACGTCTCCCGGAAGGTCTGCGTCTGTTTGTTTCCGGCAAACCGGAATTTAAGCATATATCAGTTCAAATTCTTCACACACCACGTTTGTGTTTTCAGAAAACGTCAGGTGTAATTTCGAAAGTTCACGAATCAGAAAATCCGTGTGTACGTTTCTCCAATACGCTAAGCTTCTGTCGCCTTCGCCTTCCTTGTAAGCGTGTTCCGCAGAAACCCGATGAAACTCTGTAACGTAGACCTTCACTGTTTTTACAATACATACCGCCTCACCGTTTGAATCGAGAATAACGCTGTAATCTCCTTCTTTCGGAAGCGGTTCGTTTTCGGTTTGATACAGATCATATGCCGAACAGGTAGCAGTCTTCACACCGTTTTTAACGAACGCTGCCAGTTTGTCGGGCGCCTCGCCAAATGCCCATGCTTCATATGAGCCGGTCAATCCGGATTTTCTCCATAATTCTTCCGCTGTCATTCCGTCCTCCGAAAACCTCGATTTGTCATATTCATTCTATCACAGTTTTCCGATGAGCAGCAACAAAAAAGCACAGCCGACAACAACCGGCTGTGCTTTTGAAAATCCCGCTTGACGGAACGCCTCCGAAGAGCCGTCTTTTTATCGCTTTTCGGTCAGTGCGTCTCGTTGTACTTTTTGATGCCGAGCGCCAGAAGATCCATCGCGCGCTCGAGGCGATCCTGCTTCAGCACGTACGCGATGCGGATCTCGTTTTTGCCCTTGCCGGGGGTGGCGTAGAAGCCTTCGCCGGGCGCGAACATGACCGTGTCGCCGTTGTCGTCGAAGTCGGTCAACAGCCACTTCTGGAACGTGTCCGCGTTGTCGACGGGCAGCGCCGCCATCATGTAGAACGCGCCTTCCGGATCCTTGACGACCACGCCGGGGATCTCGAGCAGCTTTTTATAGCAGGTGTCGCGGCGGAGCTTGTACTCCCTGCGGACCGCCTCGAAGTATTCGGGACCGACGTCGTAGAGCGCGGCGGACGCGACCTGGTCGAGCGTCGCGACGGACAGACGCGCCTGACAGAACTTCAGAAGGTTCTGCTGCAGCTCCTTGTTGCGCGTGATGATCGCGCCGATGCGCGCGCCGCACGCGGAGAAGCGCTTCGAGACGGAGTCGATGATGACCGCGTTGTCGTGAAGCTCGGGGAACTGCCCGATCGTGGCGAGCTTTTCGCCGCCGTAGACGAACTCGCGGTAGACCTCGTCGCCGATCACGAACAGGTCGTGCGCCTTCGCAAAGTCCGCGATGATCCGAAGCTCTTCGGGCTTCAGCACGACGCCGGTGGGATTGCCGGGGTTCGTGAACATGATCGCGCGGGTGTTCTCGTTGTACGCGGCTTCGAGCTTGTCGCGGAACGCGTAGCGATAGCCGCCCTCGGGCGAGGTGGGGATCGGACGGATGCGGCCGCCGGCGGATTTCACGAACGTGTTGTAGTTCGGATAGAACGGCTCGGGGATGATGACCTCGCTGCCCGGATCGAGGATGCTGAGCATCAGCATCTGCAGCGCCTCGCTGCCGCCGGTGGTGATCAGGATCTCGTTTTCCTCAAAGCGGATGCCGAGCTTTTCGTAGTAGTTCCGGACCGCCTTGATCAGCACCGGCATGCCGGGGGACGCGGCGTACTCCAGAACGGGATTGTTGAAATTGCGGATCGCTTCGTAATACGCGGGCGGCGTTTCGATGTCGGGCTGACCGATGTTCAGATGATAGATCGTCTTGCCCTTGTTCACCGCTTCCACCGCGTACGGGTGGAACTTGCGCATCGGGGAAAGGCTGCAACTCTGCGCCTTCTGCGAGATTTTCATGACTGAGCCTCCAAATTGATCTGTGCGCGGCGAAGCCCGCCCCGCATGTACAGCAATCGTATCACGCCCGGACCGTTTTTGCAAGATGCGGCGGGGCGCGGAAAATGATATATTGTTCGCCGATTGACAAGGCGGGGCAATGCGCGTATATTGGGAGTATCGAACGAAAAGGAGAACGACTATGCCCTGTACCACGCTTCTGGTCGGCAAACAGGCCAGCAACAACGGCGCGACGCTGATCGCGCGGACCGACGACGGATTCTTCGACGTGAAAAAGCTCGTCGTCGTCAGCCCCAAGGAACAGAAAAAGGTCTACAAGTCCGTACTCGGTCACCTCACGATCGAGCTGCCGGAGAACCCCATGCGCTATACCGCGTGCCCGAGCGTCGATCCGAAGAACGGGATCTGGGCGGCGACCGGCGTGAACGAGGCGAACGTCGGCATGACGGCGACGGAAACGATCACCTCGAACCCGCGCGTGCTTGCGGCGGACCCGCTCGTGACGTACCGCAAGGCGAAGACGAAAAAGGAAAAGGACGTGCCCGGCGGCATCGGCGAGGAGGACATCGTCGTGCTCGTGCTGCCGTATATCCGCTCGGCGCGCGAGGGCGTGCTGCGGCTGGCGGCGCTGCTGGAGCAGTACGGCACGTACGAATCCAACGGCATCGCGTTCAACGACGAAAACGAGATCTGGTGGATGGAAACGATCGGCGGGCATCACTGGATGGCAAAGCGCGTGCCGGACGACGTCGCGGTCGTCATGCCCAACCAGTTCGGCATGGATCGCTTCGACCTCGACGACGCGTTCGGCAGGCAGGAGGCGCATCTGTGCTCGAAGGACCTTCGGGAATTTATCGCGGAATACCGCCTCGACTGCAATCAGAACGGCGCGTTCAACCCGCGCGCGATCTTCGGCTCGCATTCCGATCAGGACCACGTGTACAACACGCCGCGCGCATGGTACATGGGCCGCTGCCTCGCGCCGAGAACGTACCGCTGGGACGGACCGGACGCGGACTTCACGCCCGAAAGCGACGACATCCCGTGGTGCTTCGTGCCGGAGCGCAAGGTCACGGTCGAGGACGTCAAGGCGATCCTGTCGTCGAACTACGCCGGCACGCCGTACAATCCGTACCTGAACCACGACACCGGCATGCGCGGCAAGTACCGCTCGATCGGCATCAACCGCACCGGCGTCACGAGCGTGATCGAGATCCGTCCCGACGCGCCCGCCTGCGCGAAGGCGATCGAATGGATCTGCTTCGGCGCGACGACGTTCGACGCGCTGCTGCCCGTCTATCCGAACGTGCCGGTGATGCCGAAGTACCTGTCCGACGTGACGCTTTCCGCTTCGACCGGGAACTTCTACTGGGCGAGCCGGCTGATCGGCGCGCTGGCGGACCACAGCTACAACCAGTGCGTGCAGATCGTCACGCGCTACCAGAACGCCGTGATGACCGAGGGCCGGAAGATCGTGCTCGAATACGACAAAAAGATCCGGGAGACCGGCGACGCCGCGCTCTGCGCGATGGCGAACGAAAAGCTCGCCGCGATGGCGAAGGAGCAGACCGACAAGGCCCTGACCGCCGTGCTGCACGAATCCAGCGTCACGATGAAGAACGGCTACAACCGCGCGGACAACTGACCCGCCGCGTAAATCGACAAAAACGCAAAAAACGGAGGAATATCCTCCGTTTTTTTCTGTGAAATAGTGACATTTGCAACAAAATAGTCTATAATATATAAGGTCACAAAGCGGCGAACCGCCGCGTTCGAAACACCATACTACGGATTCGGAGGAGAAAAACGATGTTCAGACGGTTTACGGCGATCCTGCTGACGCTTCTGATGCTCGCGGTGCTGCTTCCGACGGCTGCGGTCACGCCCGCATCGGCCGTCGCGGAGACGAGGGAGGTCGAAACGTACGCGCAGGAGACCGTGCAGGGCAGCGCGATCCTGCATTGCTTCAACTGGTCGTACAACGAGATCCGCGCGGCGCTGCCGGACATTGCGGCGGCGGGCTATACCGCGGTGCAGACCTCGCCGGCGCAGCAGCCGAAGGACTATGACGCGGCGTGGACGGACAGTTCGGGTCAGTGGTGGAAACTGTACCAGCCGCTGGGACTTCGCATCGCGCCGGACGGCACGTCCTGGCTCGGCACGAAATCGGAGCTGACCGCGCTGTGCGACGAGGCGGAGGATTACGGCATCAAGGTCATCGTCGACATCGTGTCGAACCATCTCGCCAACAACGGCGCGGACGGCGGCACGTACGCGAACCTGTCGGTCGACGTGGACGACGACATGAAGAACGCGGACTACTACCACACCTATGCCGATTTCATCAAAGATGATAACCGGCTCACGATCACGCAGTACCACATGAACATGCCGGACCTCAACACCGGCAATGCGTACGTGCAGCAAAAGACGCTCGCGCTTCTGAAGGACTGCGTGGACTGCGGCGTGGACGGCTTCCGCTTCGACGCGGCGAAGCACATCGAGCTTCCGACCGACGACGCGGCGTTCGCGAGCGATTTCTGGCCGGTCGTTCTGAACGGCGTTTCCGAATACGCGTCCGGGGAGCTGTTCTTCTACGGCGAGATCCTCGGCGGCGCGGGCACGGACATCTCGAACTACACGCGCTACATGGCGGTCACGGACAACGCGACCGGCAACGCGGCGCGCGAGAACGCGGTGAGCAAAAACGCCAGAGGCCTTGCGAACTTCGTGTACTACAAGGGCGCGGAGCCCCGCAACTGCGTGCTCTGGGCGGAATCGCACGACACGTACATGGACGGCACGGCGTCCGTTTCCGACGCGGACATCGTAAAGACGTGGGCGATCGTGGCGGCGAGAGCCGATTCCACGGCGCTGTTCTTCGCGCGGCCGAACGAAACGATGGGCCTTGCCAGTTCGGACGAAACGTGGAAATCGACGGCGGTCGCCGAGATCAACAAGTTCAAGAACCACTTTGCAGGCACGACCGAATACGTCGCGGCGGACGGCTCCGTCGCGTACGTCGAGCGCGGCACGAACGGCGTCGTGATCGCGAACCTCGGCTCGGCCGCGGCGGTCTCGGTCCCCGCGCACAAGATGAAGAGCGGGACCTATACCGATCGGATCACGGGCAACACGTTCACGGTCGCAGACGGCACGATCAGCGGCACGGTGGGCAGCACCGGCGTCGCGGTCGTTTACAACGCGGACGAGGAAGCGAACGACTTCATCTGCGTGCCGACGCTGTACCTGAAGCCGAACGCGAACTGGACGGGCGACGGCGCGCGCTTTGCGATGTACGTCTATAACCTCGTCGGCGGCACGCAGTGGGTGAGCATGGAACCGACCGGCGACGGATACTACAAGGCGGACGTGCCGGAGGGCGACTGGACGAACGTCATCTTCTGCCGCATGAACCCGGCGACGACGGAAAACAACTGGGACAATAACAATAAGTGGAACCAGACCGCGAACCTGTTCCCGGAGTCCGGCGCGGACTGCTACACCGTCAAAGAGGGAACGTGGGACGAAGGCGGCGGCGAATGGAGCATCTACGGCTACGAGCCCGGCGAACAGGGCGGCTACTACGTGATCGGCAGCATGACCGGCTGGAACGTCAGCGACGCCTTTAAAATGGAAAAGAACGAGTTCGCCGACACCGACGAATACGTGATCGATCTCGACCTGACCGTTTCGAGCCAGTTCAAAGTCATCTATTCGGAGGACGGCGTTTCGAAGCCCGACGACAACTACTTCCCGCAGGGCATGGGCAACAACTACGGCGAGAACGGCGAGATCACCGAGGACGGCACGTACAAGGTCTATTTCCGTCCGAACTACGACGGCGATTCGGGCTGGTTCTACAACTGCATCTACGCCGAAAAGACCGGCGGTCAAACGAACCCCGCGGCGGGCTATTACGTGATCGGCAGCATGACGAACTGGAACGTCAATTCCGCCTACAAGATGACGAAGAACACCGCCGCGTCGACCGAGGAATACACGTTCCCGATCACGCTCGCTTTGACGAGCCAGTTCAAGGTCGTCTATTCGCCCGACGGCACGACGAAGACCACGTGGTATCCGGACGGCATGGGCAACAACTACGGCGAGCACGGCGAGATCACCGAAGCCGGCGACTACACCGTGTACTTCCGTCCGAAGAAGGACGGCGGCTCCGGCTGGTTCAACGGCTATATCTATCTTGAAAAATACGTGGCGCCGCCCGCGCATCCCGACGGGTACTATCTGGTCGCGCCGGGCGCCTCGATCGACGACGTCGATCCCGCCTACATGCTCGAACCCGCGGGAACCGACGGACACGTGTTCAACGACGACCTGACCTACGTGCTGACCGGGAACTTCGGCGCGGCGACGTGGAACGTCGTCAAGGTCGAGAGCGACGCGATCGTGCCGTACGCGACGAACCAGCCGGTCACGGTCACGACGACGGGCGTCACGGAAACGGTTTACCTCGAAATGGCGAACCCGACGATCCCCGAGGAGGCCGGCTGCGGCGTGACGTCGATTTCCGGCTACTTCCTGAATCAGGGCAACGCCCGCATCACGGAGATCACCGACGAGTGCCGGTTCACGGAGACCGAAACGCCCGGCATCTGGTCCGTCCTGCAGCGTCTGTACGGCGGCTCGTCGATCTTCGTGTTCGAAGCGGAGAACGGCAGGTTCATCGCGCGCTATCCCGCGGGCAGCTATATGGATTCCTATTACATCAGCAAGCAGCTCGACGGCAGCGTGTACGGCTGGGGCAGCCGCGGCAGAATGGCGAAGGTCCTCTTCCGTCCGGATGGGCTCGGCGACGAGGAAGCGGACTGGTTCAAGGGGTATCTGAAGGATGAGATCGCGTATTACGATCTCACGATCCTTGAGAGCGAACACGGCACGGTTTCCGTCGACAACCCGACGCCGCTGGACGGCGAAACCGTCACGATCACCGTCACGCCGGACGAAGGCTACGAACTCGACACGCTGACGGTCGTCAACGAGTACAACGATCCGGTCGAAGTGACGGACAACGCATTTGAAATGCCCGCGCTTGCGGTCACGATCTCCGCGACGTTCAAAGAGAAGCCCGCGCCGAAATACGTGGTCACGCTGGAATCCGGCTTCGAGGGCGAAGCGCCCGTGATCATCACGAGCGACGACGAAGGCGTCTGGGCGGCGGACTGGCATTCGGCGCAAAACGGACAGTTCTATCCCGACGGCGATAAAGACGGTTTCCGTTTGCCGGATCTTCCGGACGCGTTCCTCCGCACCGGATGGATCTTCCGCGGCTGGTACAACACGGTGAACACGTTCAGCCCGGGCACGTACCTGAACGCGGGGACCTATACGCTGATCGCGCAGTGGGAAAAGATGCTTGCGATCACCTACGTGCCGATCGATGCAGCCGTTGCGTTCTGGCGCGGGGACAACCCGACGATGACCGGCAAAGGCGACGACGTCGACGTACATATTAACTTTGAGGACGGCGCGTACGAG